>LLEP01000040.1_pt1 | contig 11717 bp, 21 predicted proteins | sample 595871 | NCBI WGS metagenome assembly LLEP01 (sample SAMN02919316, study PRJNA255460) | bioreactor metagenome | biome: chemostat; feature: culture 2012_25.2; material: sediment; isolation source: day64 25degC chemostat 2012 inoculated with Wadden Sea sediment taken from... | place: Germany: Bremen ... | reverse complement strand
AAATGTCGAAACGACCTTTTGGGCTGAATTCGATCTCGTCAGTTAAGTTGCTAGTCGAACTATAAAGGGATCTAGAATTTGAAAGATCAGCAAGGAAACTCGCCTCACATTCTCTGTGTCGATGACGAAGCTGACATCTTGAGTATCGCAAAACTGTCTTTGGAGACAGTCGGTGGATTCCGTGTCTCCTGTTGTTCCAGTGGCAGCGACGCTATTCAACAAATTGAAGGTATCGCCCCGGATCTGGTGCTACTTGACGTTATGATGCCCAACATGGGTGGACCGGCAACGCTTGAGTTACTAAGAGAAATGCCATCCAATGCCAATATGCCGATTGTTTTTATGACAGCACGCGTGCAACCGGCTGAAGTGCAAGCATATTTGGACATGGGCGCATCCGCAGTGATTAGCAAACCCTTTGATCCGATGGAATTGCCCGGCAAGGTCCGTGGAATTCTCGAGCAAGCCTCCCGCTGAAATCTGTAAACACGGCGGCGTATGTGCGAGAAATAGTGTTTGAATATGAGTATAGCGATCATGAACTGCTTTCAAATCGTGTCACGAATTGCAGAAATCTGCTGTACGGCTGCCGCGTTTGAAAACATCAAGAAAAGACAATCCTACGCACCGCCCATCACTCTTACTAGCTATTGCAGGGCATGCGTAATGCCCCCCATCTGCCATCGATTGATTTAAGTGGGCTCAAATTGATGAAAAAGAAAATAATGGCGGAGAGACAGGGATTAAGCTCCCCTATATTTGCCAAGAACTTGTAAAGTCTAACCGCCCCAAGCGCTCATTGAAAACAAAGGGGAAATCGAAAACTTGTCTAACCGCCCCAAGCAAAGAACTAAGGTCATTAGCGCGTGATGTTCGACGCATCTCACCAGAGCGCACAGACCCCGAAAAGTTTCTGATTGCCAAAGAACAAGTCGCCAATCGACTGATCGCCCTTTCGCGTCGATTGGAGGTGGTGTCATGAGCAACCTCGCAATCAAACAAGCACTAGAATTGGACATTCAGAAACCACCGGCCAAACTTCTCTTGCTGTCATTGGCGCATGCACACAACAAAGATACTGGCATGTGCTGCCCTTCCATTGACCGGCTCAGCATCGAAACTAGCCTCGGTCGCAGCACTGTAAAACGCTACCTGAAATGGCTGGAAGATGAAGAGCTAATCGGCATCATTTCAAACTATGATGACAACCGCCGCCAGAGAGCAAACACATACCATCTGACCTATCTTGGGGAGGGGTCCAAACAGGGGGGTCCAATCTGAGGGGGAGGGGTCCAACAGTGAACCCCTCGAGGGGTCCGGCTGTGAACCCCCTCTAAAGGAACCAAAAGAAATACCAAAAGAAACCTCCTCTAAATCCCCTCCACAGAAATCGAGCGGATTATTGGATCGGTTCGATGAACTTTGGTCCACCTTCCCTGAGCGACACAACAGCTCCGAGAACAAAGCACTGGTCGAATTCAGAAAGCTCTCTGACGAAGACCAAGTCCTCTGCCTCGACTGTGCAAAACGGTACAGATACGACTTTGGCAAAATGGCGGACCAGTTCGGGCAGACCTTTGAGGAACGCACACAGCGTGCACCATTCCTGAGCAATTGGATCGCTCGTGATGACTGGCGCAAGTCTGCGGACCTACCGCAAAACCCTGCTGATGACCCCAAGGTCCAACAGGCGATGAAAACCAAGATACCGGTCAATCGCAACATGCACCCCGACCTGTTCAGGGCCTGCGAAGTCGTACAAGGCAAACACGCACCATGCGTCGATGCATGGGCATTTCCTCGGGAAATCGTTGAGCAGGCGAGGGGGCACCTCAATGGCTAAATGGCCCTACAACACCAGCCGATGGCAGAAGCTGCGCAAGGCCAAACTTGCCCAACGACCCCTTTGCGAAACCTGCCACCGGATGGGCAAGGCAACCGCTGCAAGCCACGTCGACCACATACTGGCGATCAGTGCAGGCGGTCACCCGTTCCCAGCCCTTGAGGAACTCATGGCCATGTGTCCAGCCTGTCACTCGATCAAGACAAGCGCGATGGACCGAGCCAACGGCTCAGGCATTGCGATGAAAGGTTGCGACGTCAATGGTGACCCGCTCGACCCCACCCACCCGTTCCAAGTGGGGGCCTCTTCAATCACGAAAACGGCTCATTCATCGGACCGCTCATGTAAGTTAGTAGAGAGTTTTCCGGCTTTTGAACGCGAGGTTTACTGACCTATGGGCAAGCGCGGACCCGGTGCAAAACCAACGACTTTTGAGCGGCCAACCGATCTATTTGCGGCTTCATTGAGCGCAACGGCGCCTAAGATTGATCCGTGGATGCAGGATGGGCTAACGCGTCCTGAGCGGGTTGTGGCGTTCATTGAAAGCCTATCGATCACATCGGGTTCTTTGGCTGGGCAACCGTTCAAAGTGCGGGATTGGCAGCGCCAGTTCATCGAAGGGATCTACGGCCCTACCGACGAGAACGGAAGGCGAATTGTGCGCACAGCCTTGTTCTCGATACCGCGCAAAAACGGCAAGACGGGTTTGATTGCTGGCTTGGTGCTGGCGCACTTGATGGGACCAGAAGCCGAACAGCGCGGCCAGATTTATTCGGCGGCGGTGGACAAGGATCAAGCGTCGATCATCTTCAATGAATGTGTGGCGATGATTGAGGCAAGTCCGCAGCTCGATTGCCGGGTGAATATCCAATCATTCAAGAAAACCATATCCGATGAAATCACCGGCTCCGTCTATGTGTCCCTTTCGTCAGACGCCAGAAAAGCGCACGGCCTGTCGCCTTCACTTTGGATTTTTGACGAGCTGGCGCAAGTGCCAAACCGCAACTTGCTGGACGCGCTGCAAACGGCCACCGGCGCACGATTGGAACCATTGGGCATTGTGATCTCCACACAGGCGGCAGAAGACACGCACCCCATGTCTGAGCTTGTGGACTATGCAGAAAACATCACCAACGGGGTGATTGAGGACAAAACGTTTTTCGGCAAAGTCTATCGAGCACCAGACGATGCAGATGTTTGGGACGAACAGGTTTGGCATGATTGCAACCCTGCCCTTGGCGACTTTCGATCCCTTGACGAAATGCGAGCAGCGGCGGTGCGGGCGCAGCGGATGCCGTCGTTCGAAAGCACGTTTCGCAACCTCTACCTCAATCAACGTATCGATGCAGAAGCACGGTTTATCAATGGCGCAGTGTGGAAAGAATGTGGCGGTGAAGTGGATTTGAAAGCGCTTGAAGGTCGACCCTGCTATGGCGGCTTAGACCTGTCCACAGCGCGGGATTTGACCGCCCTCGTGCTGGTGTTTCCAGACGAGCAAAGCGGGTTTGATGTGGTGCCACATTTCTGGTTGCCCAAAGAAGGATTGCGCGACAAAGAAGACGAAGACCGCGTTCCATACTGCACATGGGCGCAGCAGGGCTATTTGGAAACGACCCCGGGCAAGTCAGTCGACTATCGCCATGTGTGCAACGCATGGGCGAACTGGCGCAGACTTATGACATTCAGGCCATTGCCTATGACCGTTGGCGCATAAACGACTTAAAGCGCGAAATGCACGACGAACGAGTTGAGATTGAACTGAGTGAATTTGGCCAAGGCTACAAGAGCATGAGCCCGGCAATTGAAGAATTTGAACGGTTGATGATCAATGCGCGGCTTAGGCATGGCGATCAGCGATATTGAAATGGAACGCCAGCAATGCGGTGGTGACCATTGACCCTACCGGCGCAAGGAAACTGGACAAATCAAAATCCCGCCAACGGATCGACGGGATTGTGGCGCTTGTGATGGCATTGGACTTGGCAAGGTCTCACGATGTTTCTTCCGTGCCACTCTGTATCTCGGAAGGGCCAATTTCGTTTTGAGCTTCGACGCGTTCTGAGTGCTTCTCCCACAGCTGATGGATCATTATTTTGGCTTCACCGATCCCCTCGCGAGCACGATCCATTTGTTTCATGGCATCCTTAGCACCACCAGCCTTAAGCTTGTTCTTTCCAATGGCTGGTTCGCTTGTTCTTTCAAGCCAGTCTTGCACTCCAGAGCGCGTTGTATAGCTTTCAAACGGCTTCTGTGAGCGCGCTAGCTGATCGTATATTTTGTTCAGCTCTGTTGCAATTTCGCCGTTAAGATTGCTTCGGGACATGTCGAAATCTTTCCTATCCCCCCTCCGCGCTGATTCGACTGATTTGATCTCTAAGTTGGCTTCATCAAGCTCTTTTTGCATTTCTTCGACGCTGGTGTTTTCATTTTTTTAAGCGCAAGAGTCTCGCTTCCTTTGCAGCGATCTTAATTTCCTCATCTAGCTCATGTTCTCGATGCGCTAGACGCAAGTCGACCCGAAAATTCTTTGCCCTGGCGTTTGACCATTCAATGAATCCGGCAACCCAAGGCATCAATATCAAAAGCGCTAGCGTTGAAAAAAATAGGTGCGTACACTGCATTCCACCAGCCTAGCGAACCGACAAATGCATCAACTCTAATTGAAGCTTTTTCCTCGCCAAAGAACAACAAAAACAGGCCATACCAATTGGATGCTGACCATGCGAGGATGAAGGTGAAATACACAGGATTGCGCAGGCGATCTGCCATCGCGTCCGAAACCGGTTTTAGAAGATTATGTGGCACTCTGAAACATCCTAAAATAGCTAAGTAAAAATGAACTGCAGCGCGCTCCAAATGGCGCTGCCCAAAAGTCCTATCAGAATTGCGTAAATACCATTGCGCCAAATTCCACGCGCATGCTCACCATCGAGTCTTATTTCGACAAGTGGATTCAACCAACGTAGAAAGCCGAAAGTCAGTTTGGCTAGGTTAAAGAACGCTAAGACTGCGACAACAAGAACAACGGTTTTGCCCAGATATGTGTAATCTGCAATGAGTTTAACGACTTCAGGCTCAATTTTCAGGCCAATCCAAACACCAATTGGCACAAACACCAGCCAAAGAAATCCATCGTAAGTCCCGCCCGAATGCAAAACCTTGGACAATTTCTTGGACTTTCCTGCGACAAATGACTGAACCTTCTTTTCTGCCAGAGCCAGCCATTCGTCGTCCGTCGAACTGATTTCAATATTGCTATTGTCATTCGTCCTTGTGGCGGGGCTGGAGGTATATACATCCGATACCTTTGATGTCTGGAAATCAAGAAAGACGGTTACCCGATTGTCCATTTGGCGGCCATTTGTAAGCTCGGCAAACAATCCGGATGTATTTATAAACATCTGTGTAGTATGAGCAAGGTAGTTCTCTGGACTCTTGTCAGGGAAAAAATGCCTATCGACTTGGTTCAAACCATTCCGGATTTCAAAGTGAACTTTCCTGCATGGTTCCAACTCGTTTTTAATATACGCGTGCCTGTTTTCATCAGGCATTTGCTCGATTTCCAATGCGAGCTGTAGTTCAACTGCTCTATTGTTCAGATCCGAAAGTACCTCAAATAGCTCTCGAAGATCTGATGCGCTGAGTCGAATACCTCGTAATTCGAGCTTCTTTTGCCCGCCCTGCGTCACCCGAAGCGCCCTCGCAATATGTGGGGCATTTTGCAATTCATTCATTTCTTAAGTCTGACTCCCGGCCCGTCGCCGTTCGATTCTATAAATATGGTGCCAGCTTCTTCTAAGGCGCGGCGAACGTCAATAAGTGTTCTCTCTCGCAACGCGTCACCGGCCTCAAGCTTACTGATCGTTGTGGGTGAAACTTTGGCCAATTCAGCCAAGTCGCGCACTCCCATGTTCAGTCCAGCACGGGCCATTTTGCATTGTTCTGCGCTCAAATGTGTCACGGTGTAACATTTTCCTATTGACGTAACAGATATACAGTGCCATAACTGACACACTGTTACACATACTAACACAGGAGCGCGAAATGAACAGTCATTTTCGTGAACAGGATAGCTTTACCCATTTTTTTGGAGCTGACGCCCCTCACCCGTCAGCGGCTTGAAAACGCAATCGAGACGCTGGTGATCTTGCTTGATGACTTTGAGGGCGACCCCGATTTTGAGCCGGACGTGGACGATGAGCCTAATGGGGATGATGAGCCGGACGCGGATGACGAGCCGGACTATGACGATGAGGATGAAATGCATTGGACGCCGGAAATTGGCAGCCAGTACCATATTCAGCCTCGCGATTGAGGTTATTGGGAACTAGCACATTGTGTGTAAGGCCATTTTTTTTAGTGTGTTTCACACAGAACCCCTTTACAAGTCGCGTTGTGTGTGAGACTCTCTACCCATCGAAATAGAAGAAACGGAAAAATGGCAAAGCTTCCCGCACTCGTAAAAGCAGTAACTGCTGTAGATGGTAGAGAACACAAAACCATCGAACATGTTGCGCGTGTCGTCCGCGAAGCTGGGTTCATCCCCACGGGTAAACGCGGCGGCGGTTCCGCGGACGTGACATACGAAGCAGCGGCCAATTTGATTATTGGTTTGAACATTACCGACGTGCCAAAGCGCATTCCATACGAGCTTGAACGCATGCGTTCCCTCGCCACTTTCATTTGCGGCAACACCGATGATCACGAAGCTTTTCGACAATTAAGTGAAGCCAAAAACTTTGGCGAAGCTTTGGCCCTCACCATTGAAAATGTCCCTGCATGGTGGGAACTGGCTTGTGGCTATGTTGAAAGCGAGTACTTCCCCAAATCCCAAGAACAGCGATTGTCATTGCAACGCATGTTCACAGAAGGAAATGGCGTTTTTCTGATCGTAGTTGAACTCCAAAAGTATAGCGCCAGCATTTCATTTGAAAAACCAATTCGCAGCGATGCCGATGCGACTATGGCTGCCCCAAACACCGAGGAAGTATATTTCCAATCATTCATGGCAGACACCAGCATGGACGAGTGGGCGAAATTCTACAAAAGAGAAAGCTCCAATCGCCGCGTTCGCTACTCATTTTCGCTGCCAACTTTGGCCGCGCTTTACAACGTGGTGAGCGGAAAGAACCCATTCTCACAATTTGATCCACTTGGAGATTAACTAGCGAACCCACCAAAGCTTTCCCATCGTGATGATGGCACGTCCCTTAGATGGACACTTTTTCTAACTTTCCCGTCGAGATGACGGCATGGCCCTTAGAAGGAAACTTATTATGTCACTACAGGAACTACAGGCCCAAAGAGCGGCCAAGGTCCAAAACCTGACCAGCCTAAACGAGGCTGCGAAGCGCGAAAATCGCGACTTCAACGAAGGTGAACGCAAACAGTGGGGCGAACTTGATAATGAAGTTCGCTCCCTAGACGGGCAAATCAGCCGCGCCCAACGCATGGCAGAGTTTGAACGCCATGACGCACAAGCCGAACCCAACAACCCTGAAATGCAGCGCGAGTTGCGCCACTACTCTCTTGCCAAGGCAACCCGCGAAAGCATGAACGGGCAATTGACTGGCCTTGAGCGTGAAGTGCATGACGAATATTCCCGCGACCGTGAGGTACGCGGCTTTATGGCACCAGTCGACATTTTGCTAGGCGGTGAGCGACGCAGCCAGACAGTTGGCGAAGCAACCAAAGGCGGCAATCTGGTGGCCACGCAATTGGCACCAATGGCGGATCGGTTTCGCCCTGCCCTTAAAATCCAAGCCATGGGCGCAACGGTGCATCGTGGCCTAACGGGTTTCTTGGAACTGCCAAAACTAACAGGTTCCGGCAATGCCCATTGGGTGAATGAAGATGAAAACACAACACGCAGCGACATCACCTTTGCCAAGGCTGACATGTCACCCAAAACCGTATCTGGCGAATACCAACTTTCCCGCCGATTGATGCTGCAAAACAACCAAGTGTTGAGAATATCTTGCGGTCCGATTTGAGTTTCATTTTGGCGCAAGCGGTGGACAGTGCAGCAATTTCAGGCGGTGGCGCAAAAGAACCTACAGGCATTTTGGCGACGGCTGGCGTCACCAAAATCGACGGTGGACCGCTAACCTCAGACCTTACAGCGGACCTGATCAACGCGCTCGAAATTGACGATGTAACAGGCACCACAGCATTTTTGACCAACCCAAAGGTGATGAATGCAGCCCGTAAGTTGAAGGACAATGACGGACACAAATTCTCACTGGCCGAAATTTTCCACGACAAGCGGGTTGAGCAATCAACACAAGTTCCAGCCGACATTGGCGTTGCCAACGACAAGAACGCCCTAATCTATGGCGAGTGGAGCGCCCTACACGTTGGGTACTGGTCAGCGGTGGATATTCTGGCCAACCCATATCACACAGATGTGGCCAGCAAGGGCGGTCTACTAATCCATGCATTTTTGGACACTGACATTGTGGTGCGCCACGACGAAGCGTTCCGTTACACAGAAATCGACTAATGGAAATCGAACGTCGACATTCAATAGAACTTCGATCTGCGGGGAGTGTCCTCACAGGGTATGCGGCTGTTTTTGCGATTGGCAGCCAAGACCTTGGAGGTTTTAGTGAACGCATTCTAGCAGGTGCGTTCACCAGATCGTTGGCGGCAGCGCCGGACGTGGTCGCGCTCTTCGACCACGACCGGCGCGCCATTCTTGGCCGCACAAAATCAGGCACGTTGCGACTTGAAGAAGATCAACGCGGCCTGAAATTCGAAATCGACGCGCCCAACACTACAGTTGGACGCGATGTGCTGGAAATGGTTGGACGTGGCGATGTAACAGGCGCGTCCTTTGCCTTTACCGCCAAAGAACAACGTTGGATTGAAACACCCAACGGCCTACAGCGGGAACTGATCGACGTGGATTTACACGATGTAACGATCACGCCCTCGCCCGCATATTTGGACACAGAAGTTGCCCGCCGATCAATGCCAGGTACTTGCACTTTTCAAGCCTATGCAGAGCGGCAACTTAGAATATTGGAGATGTTCCAATGAGTTTTATCAACCGGATTTTGGGCCGTGAGGAACGATCAACCCGCAAAAGTTCTGATCCATATTTGGGTGAGTTCTTTGGCCAGCGAAATGGTGGCAGCGGCTTTACCAGCCTGAACGCGCAAGCGGCCTATCCGTAGCAAACGCTTGTATTTCCATCATCTCGCAAAACCTATCAGCGGTGCCGTGCAATCTTTACAAGCGCACCGAAAATGGCGGGCGCGACAAAGCCAAACAACACCCGCTTTATGGCGTGTTGCAAAACTCAGCCAATGACACCCAAACCTCATTTGAGGTGCGCGAGGTTTTGTTGGTCTCTTTGCTGATCACAGGCAATGCCTATGCAGAGATTGTGTGGAACGCCAAAGGCCAAGCAACTGCCCTTAAACCAATTGCAACGGGCAACGTGGCAGCGGAGCGATTGGAAAGCGGACGCATCCGCTATCGCGTATCGCAACCAAACGGCAACACCAAAACACTGGTGCAAGAGGAAATGCTTCACTTGCGCTATCGCCTTGGCCCAGATGGTGCCACCGGATTGTCACCGATCCAAATCGCCAGAGAAACGTTCAACCTCGCCTTGTCGCAAAATGATCAAGCGTTCAAGCTTTCCGACAAAGGCTTTCGACCAGCCGGAGCCTTGGTGTTTCCCGAAACGCTAGGACGCGAAGCGGCCCAAGCCCTTAAAAGCGGGTTCCGCGAAAAGTTCATTGGAGCGGCCAACACTGGTGAAGTGATGGTTTTGGATGGTGGCGCAAAGTTTGAACAGCTTTCGTTCAACTCACGCGACAGCGAATTTCTGGAAAGTCGCAAGCTTTCAAACCTCGACATATGCCGCGCCTTTGGCGTTCCGCCTACTGTGGCGGGTATCACTGACAACGCCACATATTCAAACACAGACCAAGAAAGTCGCGCCCTAGTGGTGCGGTGCTTGGCACCAATGGCTCGACGGATCGAGCAAGCCATGAACGCGGCCCTGTTGCCGCCCATGGTGCGCAAGAACCTGTTTATCGAACATGACCTAGCCGGACTGCTCAGAGGCGACCTGAAAGCTCGTTATGAGGCTTACCGGATCGGGCGCGAATGGGGTTGGCTTTCACCAAACGAAATTCGGGGTTGGGAGAACCTGCCCGAAATTGAAGGCGGTAGCGAATACCTAACGCCACTCAACATGACAGCAATCAACGAACGGGAGACTGAGACCAATGACGAAGAAGCTTAAATTCACTCAAGGCGAAGTCAGCCGTTTCGTAAAAGGCATCGAAAAAGCTGGCAAGGAACTGGAACGCATCGAGGTTGATGTGGATGGAAAACTGATCGCGATCTTCAACAAGGATGTAGCGAACGCATCTAATAACCCATGGGATGAGTTGCACAGATGACCACGCGCAAACTCCCCAAATATGTCACTCGCTTTCGTGATCGCCACAAGGTTTGGCGATACCGTTTCAGAATGAAAGGGCGTCAGAGCTACTACTTCAAAGCCAAAGCCTTTAGCGAAGAATTTTATGAGGAATACAGCGCATGTATGCGCGGTCTGGCTGCGCCCAAACTGGTGATCGGTAAAGATCGCATTGCACGGGATAGCATAACCTACCTTGTGCACAGATATTACAGTTCGCCCGAATTTCTAGGCTTGGCAGAAAGCACAAAGCAAACATACCGCAATCAATTGAATAGGTTTTGTGCAGCGCATGGCGACAAACCCGTCCGCCTACTTCGCAGAAGGCACATTTCCATCATTCTTGGCGAAATGATTGAAGTTCCCGGCGCGGCCAATTCATTGCTTGCCCGTCTAAAACTGCTTTTGAATTTCGCGGTCCAAATTGAAATGATCCCAGTAAATCCGATTGTTGGCATGAAGGGCTTCAAGAAGAAAACCAAGGGGTTTCATTCATGGACTGACAAAGAGATTACCAAATACCTCGACACCCACCCAACAGGCACACGAGCCCGCCTAGCGTTGGCACTGCACCTCTACACAGGGCAACGCAGGTCGGACGTAGTACGAATGGGTTGGGAGAATATTGACGAAGGGTACATTTGCTTCACCCAGCAAAAAACTGGCGCATACATGGAATTGCCAATTCTTGAACAGCTCCAAGAGGAGCTTGATCTCTTAGAATACCGCGAAGGCACATTCCTAAAAACAAATGCTGGCAAACCTTTCAGTGCAGCGGGCTTTGGCAATTGGTTCAGAGAACAATGTGACGCCGCTAGCTTAAGTCACTGCACTTCACACGGTTTACGCAAAGCAGCAGCACGTCGATTGGCGGAAGCTGGCCGAAGCAATCAAGAAATAAAAGCGGTGACCGGACACCAAACAGACGCGGAAGTGAACCGCTACACCCGTGGAGCTTCACAACGAAAACTAGCCACACAAGCAATGTCAGAGAGCAAATCAGGAACAGAAATGTCTAACCCCTCCAAGAAGGTTAGACACGAGAAGGACTAAACCATGGAAAACATTGACGATTTAAAAGTGAATGGCGGAGAGACAGGGATTCGAACCCTGGAGACGGTTACCCGCCTACACGCGTTCCAGGCGTGCGCCTTCGACCACTCGGCCACCTCTCCGACGCGGCAGCAAGTAGCTGCCAGAACAATAGTCTTTCAACGTGGTGTCGCACGCTGATTTCTGGAACGAACTGAACAAATCAGTTCTTGGCGCCTTCGACCACTCGGCCACCTCTCCGTTGCAACAACAAGTTGCTGCCAGAATAGTAAGTAGTGCAATCACTCAAAGGTCCAAATCAGTTTGGTGCAATGAAGCTGCAATGGCGCGCACTATACTGATCGCGAAACTGATCGCAAGTGTTCACTTATGCGTTCACGC
>LLEP01000039.1_pt1 | contig 13139 bp, 12 predicted proteins | sample 595871 | NCBI WGS metagenome assembly LLEP01 (sample SAMN02919316, study PRJNA255460) | bioreactor metagenome | biome: chemostat; feature: culture 2012_25.2; material: sediment; isolation source: day64 25degC chemostat 2012 inoculated with Wadden Sea sediment taken from... | place: Germany: Bremen ... | reverse complement strand
ACTTGCGCTTAACGCATCTGTTGAGGCTGCACGGGCCGGTGAAGCAGGAAAAGGGTTTGCGGTTGTGGCTGTTGAAGTTCGTCGCCTCGCGCAATCAGCTGCTGAAGCTTCATCTGAAGTGAAGGTGCTTATTGAGCAATCTGGCGATGAAGTAAGTGGCGGCACCAAGCTGGTGGCACAAGCTGCAGCGAGCCTTGATCAAATGCTTGAAGCAGCGCGGTCGAACAACGAATCGATGGTTACCATCGCTGAGAAGAGCAAGTCGCAAGCCACAGCGATTGAAGAGATCAACATGGCTGTGCGCGAAATGGACGAAACAACGCAGCACAATGCAGCATTGGTTGAAGAAACAAATGCCGCCATTGAACAAACCGAAGCGCAAGCCAATGAGCTTGACCGGATTGTTGATGTGTTTGTAACTGAGAATGGCGGCTCGCCGCGCCTACCGATTGGTGCGAACAACGAAGTACCTGAAGAATTGCCCGTGCAAACCGGCATCAAAGGTCTTCAAGAGAAAGTGAAAAATGTTGCCAAGAGCTTCATTTCAAACGGCAATGCGGCGGTTGATATGGACGTGGACGAGGACTGGAAAGAGTTCTAAGCACACGCTTTAACATCCACAATCAGATTATTGGGCGTCGCAGAAATGCGGCGCCCTTTTTCATGTTGTGGGTAAGAAAAAGCGGCTCGTCTTAACCTTGCCAGTTAACTACGGCACGCAAAACTCATGTAATTTCAAAGACTTTGATCGCTCACATATGCACGATTTGATATAAACGACTTGTTAACTAATTGATGTGGGATGATCAATTTTGCTGCGCCGAGTCATATTTTACATTGTTGTTGCCTTGTTCCCGGCGATCGCCATAGCCGCGACGCCTCAGGATCAAGCGCGCCTGCGCTCCGACTTTGCAAAAATTTCATTTGGCTATGCGATCGATCAAATTTGCGACGTCACGTCCCACGCAGAAAAGATCTCGTTTATGGCCGATTATGTGGAAGCAAATTGGTGGATGTGGCGAGCACGCACTGGCGTAAACAAAACGATCGCTAAAAAAAATGGGCGAAAAGGCATGGCGCCAAACAACCGGCGGAACAAAATGCGATCAAGCTGCAACTTCCAGTGTGAAATCCGCAATGGAAATGATTGCTCAGTTTCCCGAGCGAGCAGAAGCCTTGTTTGGTACGCCAACGAAAAGCCTGTTGAATCCGAAACCAGATCAAAAGCGGATTTTTGCGACATACCAAGCCGCACGCCTTGCTTGGATCATGGACGAGAAATGTAAATTTGAGAAGAGCGACAGTTCTGCGCTTTTTGCTCGCCTGATAAAGGCACGAAAACAGCTATTGATTCTGTTTCGGCCCGACCAACTTGGCGGGCTAGAAAAGTCCACGGACCAGATGAAAATGTGGGCGACACTGGGCCAATGCACCGCGAAGCGCAAATCTTTTGTTCTGTATATGAGCAACGCATTGGCGGAACTCGAAACATTTTCTATGCCCCAAATCCAAACTGACTTGGCTCTAGCAACTGCAGAGCAACCACTTGAAAAATAGGCAATTAGCGCGATGAAATCTAAGTATCTGACATCGAAGGCACTCACGATTGGGTTCATACTTTATTGGATGGTGTTTTGGCTTTTTAACGGGATGGACAAGTTCTTAAATCGATCCACCCTTGGCGGCATCACTTGGTTTGGAAAAGACCGAAACTGGCAGTTTGGCGTCTACATGGAAAATCTCGGTTTGCCGCTAGAATTTGTGCCCGGAATTCTCACATTTGCCGGCATTTGGGAACTGTTGATTGCCATCATTTTTCTTTCCGCACTCAATATCACTATTGTGGCTGGTGAACGTGAAGAAGACGCCGCAGACCGACTATTCATCATCGGCCTATTCGTCTCTGCGCTGACATTTATCGGTTTTTGCGCTTTTGATACCGTGGTTGGCGACCGAGCGGAGCTTTTGGAACACAGCACTTATATGGCCGTGATCGCTGTTTCTTACATCTGCATGGCGGTCGAAAACATTATCAAGCGTCAAAACGCAACCTCGATTTCGGTCGTTGACAATAGGGCAGATGAATCGAAAACGCCTGCTGAGTAATCAGCTTTTGAGAGGCGCAAAAGGGAGAAATGCAATGAACTATACAAGACCAAAAATGCTTGGCAGTTATAGTGACAGTCGCGACAACAATTTGAACCTTTTGCGATTTCTTGCTGCCTTCGCGGTTGTTTGGAGCCACGCAACGCTGGTGGTAACAGGCGAAACAGCCACTGAGCCCTTGATGCAAGAAACCGGCTACACTCTTGGACATCTGTCCGTAAATGTCTTTTTCATCATCAGTGGATTTCTCATCGCGCAAAGCTTACAGCGTTCGAAAGACCTAATTGAATACTTCGCCGCCCGGTTCTTGCGGCTCGTGCCTGGATTGCTCGTAACAGCCGTTGTAACAGCCTTTGTAATAGGTCCCTTCATGTCTGAATTGGATGCGGCGGCATACATTTCACAGCTAGCGACTTGGACATATGTGCCTCTCACCAGCTCAATGCTCATTGATAATGGCGAACTGCCGGGGCTATTTGCAAATGCGCCGTCGGCATATGAGGTGAATGGCTCACTTTGGACATTGCGATGGGAAGCAATGGCTTATGTCGGTCTGGCTGTATTGGGCTCCATCGGATTGCTTGCAACACGGCTGCGCTTCGGTGTGTTTTTTGCTCTGTTTCTTGGAATGTATGTCGCAATTACTGTGTGGACCGATTCGCGAGAAACAATTGGTGCGGTTGACCACATAATGCGTTTTGGGTTGTGTTTTTTTGCTCGGCACTTTTGCCTATGTCTACCGCGCAAAAATCCCGGTCACCATATTCATTGGACTGCCACTCGTTCTACTTCCAGTGTTGCTGCGTGAAACTGGTGTTTATCAACTGGCACTCGTTCTTGCCATGGGCTACGCAGTTTTTTTGGCTTGCGTATATCCCAAACGGCCTGGTTCGGAAGTTCAATGGTTGGGGCGATTTTTCCTATGGCATCTACATATATGGCTTCCCTGTCAAACAAGTCATAATCAGCCTTTTTCCGCAATTAGATGCCGCCACTTTGATGTTGATTGCTTCGCCGATAATCCTGCTGCTTGCGATCGCCTCATTCTATTTGGTTGAGCGACCATCTATGCGCAAGCGAGGTGAACTCGTGAGCAGAATACGCAAATGGACGTCCCCAAACACGCGTGCACAGACAGCATCATCGCCGGCCGAATAATTACTTTTGGATAACGGACGGCGGCGTTCTCACAACGCTAATCCTAGTTTTGAGTCGCTTGCGATTTTTACAATTGAAGAAGTAATTGGTGGAGCCAAACCTGATCGAACCGTCGACCACTTCGCTCCCAGAAAAACCGCCCGAAGCCAAGTTGTTGAATTGGCCTCATTGGCGGAAGGTGGGCGTTCAATCCTGCCACCGCCCGCCACATTCTGCCTATTTTGATATCAAACGGTTCCACCAAGTGATCCTTCAAGCACCGCAAGTTCTTGACCACCGGCCATTAGATCTTGCAGCTCCTCAGGAGTAATTTCACCACGCCGGGCTGTTCCAAGTGTTTTGCCGCGATTTAGCACCGTAAAGCGATCACCAACCGCCAGTGCATGACGCACATTGTGCGTGATAAATACCACCGCAACACCTTGCTTTCGCACCTTATCGACCGTTGCTAGCACATTAGAGGTTTGTCGCACACCAAGCGCTGAAGTGGGCTCGTCAAGAATGAGCACCTTTGCGCCAAAATGCACCGCGCGTGCGATAGCCACTGTTTGGCGCTCACCGCCTGACAGCGTACCAACGGCTTGATCAGGACCACGCAAGTTGATGCCCATTTTTTGCATCTCTTGCATGGTAATTTGGTTGGCTAGTTCGTGGTCAAATAATTCCAAAGGGCCAAACTTCTTTACCGGCTCGTTGCCCATAAAGAAGTTACGACTAACCGACATTAGTGGGATCATTGCTAAATGCTGGTGCACCGTTGCAATGCCCGCTTCAATGGCGTCGCGAGGGTCCTCAAATTGCATTGGCTGACCATCGAAAAATATGTCACCTGCGGTTGGCTTGTGAACGCCGGACATAGTTTTGATGAATGTGGACTTTCCTGCTCCATTGTCACCCAACAAACAGTGGCATTCGCAGGATAAACATCAACTGATACACCCGCCAAGGCAATCACGGAACCAAAATGCTTTTCAATTTCATTCATGCGAATGATTGGTTGGTCAGCCATCTCAACGCTCCCCTGTGATAATACGACGAATATAGGTGTTCAAGATTACCGCGAAGAGCAAAATCACGCCTAGAAATACGCGGAACAGCGAGCTTTCTACACCGGCGAAAAATAGCCCCTGTTGCACCACACCAAAGATTAGGCACCGAGTGCCGCCCCAATGACGGAACCGTAGCCGCCCGTCAGCAGCGCACCGCCAATCACCACGGCGATGATCGCTTCAAACTCTTTCAACAAGCCACGATCTGCGCCAGCAGATCCAAATTCCATTACCTGACAAACGGCGAAAACCGTTGCGCAAAAGGCAGTAAACATAAACATTTGGATTTTGACGCGGTTCACAGGAACGCCAGAGTTACGCGCGGCTTCTGCGTCACCACCCGCTGCAAAAATCCAGTTACCAAATTTAGTTTTGGTCAACAAGATGTGGCCGAAAATCACAAGTGCAATCGCCCATACAATCAGCATAGGCACCCCATCAACCACTGGCTGACCGGCGCGCGTGCCGCGCTCAAACGTTGCAATCAACCCATTTTCGCCGAGCCAAACAAATACACCCCCAAGGATTTTGCCACCAAAAAATGGTGCAAGCCAATCCCCTTCTGCGATGTCCTTAATGCCGCCGATGATGGTTTTGCGCTCGATCACTTGTGGCAAGAAAATCGTGAAACCACGCAAAATAAACAAGAAGGCCAATGTCACAATGAAACTGGGCAAACCAGTCCGTACAACGATGAACCCATTTAAAGCGCCGATGGCAACACAAAGTACGAAGGTAACAAGGATCGCCATCCAAACTGGCCATGCAAGGGTGACTGCGAAAATCGCGATCATCATCCCCGCAAAACCGATCATTGACCCAACGGAGAGGTCAAATTCGCCCGCGATCATCAACAAACAAGCACCAACTGCGATGATCATGAATTGCGCTGAGACGATCGACCAGTTCATTACGCCCTGGCTTGAAAACATTCCGCTATCAAACGCGAAAAGCACAAAGAATGTAAAAACAGCAACTGTGCCAACGATGCCGCCAAGCTCGGGGCGAATGAGTGCCTTTCGGAGCGGCGATATTTTCTTAATACGCTCATCCGCTATTTTGGTTGTTTGAACTGCCTCGCTCATGGTGAGAGGCCCTCCCCAGTCGTTCGTGTGTCAATGGCAAATAGACTACGGGCGCCAAGATAATCTAAGGCGCCCGCATTTCGTTATGTTAGCGGTATTCGCCCGCAAATTGCTCAATTTTCTCTAAGCCATCGGCAGTTACAAATCCTGGGCCTGAGTTGATATTGTTACCTGGTAGCACACCGTAGCGGTGATAGTTGGTCATCACAACCACTGGCAAATATGCCTGCAAGAATGGTTGCTGATCGATGCCCCATTGAATGGTGCCGTCTTTGATGCCCTTAACGATTTCGCCACCCAAATCAAAGGTACCAAAATAGATGTCTCCAGCCATGCCGTTTTCTTGCAATGCCAAGATTGTCGGATCGGCGGAAGTTGGACCCAAGGTCAATACAGCGTCTGTGCTTGGGTTAGCTGAAAGATAAGCCAGGACCCGGTTCTTGATCTCGCCAGGATCTTGGCCTGCATCGATCATTTGAGAACCGAGCTCAATGCCCAACCCGTCAGCAAAGCCCTGACAGCGTTCTTGCGATGAGGTTGAACGATGTAATGGTTTACGCAAAGAAATGATCCAACACCATCGCCTTTAGCGCGAAGCCCAGCAGCATACCCGGCATCATACTCAGGTTGCCCAACATACATGAGCGCACCAACTTCACGTGCCTTTTCTGGTGTGCCTGTGTTCATGATGATTACATCAACACCTGAATCAACCGCGGCTCTAATCGGCCCTTCTAGAATATCTGGATCGGCCAAAGTCGTGATAATGCCATTTGGCCCCGATGCCGCGGCCTGCTCGATAATCCGCGCCATGTCAGCCAAGTCGCCAGTTGGCGGGTTGCGATACTCAACGTCAACGCCCATTTGTTCACCAGCAAGCGCAATGCCGTTCTTGATGGTGTTCCACCAGCTATCTGAATCGGGCGCATGACTGACCAAGATGTAGCGTTCTCCTTCAGCATAAGCGGTTGTCACCGCTGCTGAAGTAAGCAACGCGGCACCAGCGAGGGCACCGAAAACTGTTTTCATTATCTGTTTCATTTAATCCTCCTCCAGGATAGGGAAACTGTTGCGTCTTTAGGAGACACTTTTGTCTGCCGCACATAATCAAGCACAAACAAATCCATTTTGCAACCGGTTGCAAAAATATCTTTTGAAATTTATGTTTTTTTTGGTGAGATGTAGTAGCAAGTCTAAATTCTAGTAGGTTCGCAAAAGCGCAATGGCAGTAACATTAAAAGACGTAGCAGAGCTCGCTGGTGTTTCAAGATCAGCGGTCTCGCGGACTTTTACGGACGGCGCTAGTGTTTCCGACAAAACACGAAAAAAGGTAGAGAAAGCCGCGCGTGAACTCGGTTACAGCCCAAGTTTAATCGCGCGGAGCCTGGCCACGAACCGTACGAAATTAATCGGACTCGTCGCAAACAACTTTCAGAATCCAATATTTCTAGAAGTTTTTGATCTCTATACGCAGGCGCTTCAGGAAAAAGGTCTGCGCCCGCTTTTGGTCAATCTGACGAATGAAACCGATCCCGAACATTCGGTACAAATGCTCCGACAATATCGGGTAGACGGGGTAATTGTCGCAACTTCGACTCTCCCGCCCGAATTCGCGGTCGCGTTCAAAAAAAGCCGATGTGCCAGTGGTGCATGCTTTTGGCCGCTTCAACCCTGCACACCATGTACATGTTGTTGGCATAGATAATTTAGCTTGCGGGCGCATGGCAGCCCAGACACTGATTGATCATGGATATAGATCTATTGGCTTCTTAGGTGGTCCCAAAACCGCAACATCGACTCAAGATCGTGAACTTGGGTTTCAGCAACAACTTCAAGAGCAAGGCATTGAAATTGCCGATGTCCGGTATGCAGATGCCTATGCTTATGATGCAGGGCGCCGCGCCATGCATGAACTTTTGGAAGAAACCAAAGTAGAAGCGATATTTTGTGGCGACGATTTAATTTGCATCGGCGCGATGGACGAAGCCTGGACTAAGGGCCTTCGGATCCCTGAAGACATAGGTTTCATTGGCTTTAACGACATGGATATGGCGTCTTGGAGAGCCTACAATCTTACAACGATCAAACAACCAACCCGTGACATAATCAAAAGCTCGATCGAATTGGTTGTGTCGATGGTCGACAACCCTGATCGTGGCTTAGAAACACGATTATTCCCTTGCGAGGTTGTGGAGAGAGGCACATTACGCCCCCCTCCGAAATAGACATCTTAGTAATCAAGCGCGGTCCAAGCACTCTCATGTTTCGCCGATTTGGCTGCCGCATCAATCGCCGCCATTGAAACCATGCCGTCAAAAGCTGTGGGATATGCCACTTCAGCCTCACCCAATGGACTGCCGGCTTTTCGCGCCTCAATATCTTTTGCGATGCTCTTATATATATTGGCAAATGCGACCGGAGCGCCTTCTGCGTGTCCAATTGTTAAGCGTGACGCATCACCTGACGCTGCGCTCAAGCCATTTTGCCCGCGTTCAAGAATCTGAACACTTTGATTAATCGGATTCCAATAGAGCTGATTTGGCTGCTCTTGCGCCCAACGCAAGCCGCCTTTTTCTCCGAATACTTGAAGTGTCAGTCCATGCATCCTGCCAATGGCAATCGAACTGCTCCACAGTCGACCAACTGCACCTTTGTCCATGCGCAACGCCAACAGCGCGTCATCTTCGAGTTCGCGACCATCAACACAAGCTGCGAAATCCGCTGAAAGCTTTTGCGGGTTTTGGCCCAGCACAAAGCTCGCTAAGTGCAACGCATGAATACCGCAATCCGCAAATTGCGCTGAAACCCCGGCTTGCCTTGGGTCGTAGCGCCAGCGCACGCGCGGGTTGTCCGCGTCAGCAGCGTCGGCGTGAAAACCGTGCGAGAACTCAGCCACGAAAGAGCGAACTTTGCCCAATTGACCTTGTTCAACCATGTCGCGCATTTGCCGCACCATCGGGTATCCGGAATATCCGTAGTTCACCGCGCAAATCTGCCCCGTAGATTTTTGTAAGGCTACAATTTCCTTCGCTTCATCCAACGTCATGGTCATTGGCTTTTCACACAAAACGTGAAAGCCACTTTCCATAAATGCTTTGGTGATTTCGAAATGCGTGGCATTGGGCGTTGCAATGGTCACCAAATCGAGCCGATCTTCCCGTTGCGATTCTGCCTCAAGCATTTCCTGCCAGCTTCCATAGGCACGACTTGCCTCCAGCCCCAACCGCACGCCGTAATCTTTTCCGCGCACTGGATCAATATCCATTGCACCTGCCTTGAATATGAACTTATCATCCAGCGCTGAACACATACGGTGGGCAAGGCCAATCTGACTGCCTTCACCGCCTCCAACAATGCCCCAGTTTAGTTTTGCCATGTCAGAACCCCTACTCAAAGCCGATTGTACGGAGATAATTGCGATTCAATTTTGCATCGCTTGCTGGAGATGTTTCCCCTTCGGGGTCGCAGTCTTGCTCCACCGTGCACCAGCCTTCAAAACCAGACTTGAGCAACAGATCACGCACTGCCGGAAAGTCCGTTTCCCCGTCGCCCAAATTGCAGAATATGCCATCACCGCAGGCCTTGTAGAAATCGGTTTGGTTTGCAATTGTTTGCGCCTTCACGTTCGGGTCAATATCCTTGAAATGCATATAGGAAATACGGTCCAAATGCCGCTCCATAAACGCAATTGGATCAAATCCAGCATAATGTGAATGCCCAGTGTCTAAGCAAATCTTGAGAATATTCTCGTCTACTTCTTCTAAAAGCTTTTCAACCTCAGGTTCAAAATCCATGAACCCAGCGGCATGTGGATGAATACCCACAGTTAATCCATATTCCTGCGCGCCCATTTTCGCCACATGCTCGATACGTTGCCGGAAAGCCTTCCATTCATCGGCCCCCATTTGCTCAGCTTCAAGCGGCCGACCTGCGGTTGGCGCTCTTCGCGACGAAATAGAATCGATTAACACCAAATGCTGGGCACCATGCGCCACAAGCGCCTTACAAGTGCGTACTGCGCCGTCAAGCACGTCGTCCCATTGCGCCGCGTCATGAAATGCTCGGAACACGACGCCGCCAATCAATTCGAGGTCACGCTTGGCAAATTCCTCTGCAACCAGTGTCGGCTCTTCAGGCATAAATCCAACGGGACCGAGTTCAATGCCATTGTAACCCGCGGCTTTACATTCATCCAAAACCTTGAGCCAGTTTGGATTGCGTGGGTCGTCAGCAAATTCGACGCCCCAAGAACATGGCGCATTGCCAATTTTGATTGTCATGTTGGTGCCTTTCAAGAACACTCTCAGTTTGTGCCGACTTTGAGCCAGCTTTTTTTGCTCTGACGATGCAAATACTGCATCGACAATTTTGTTCACTTCATGCCCATCGGCAAAGGTTGGCCAAACGGGTTCACCAGTTGCGATTGCTTGAAGGAAATCTTTTGCCTCAATGATAATTTGATCTTGGTAGCCGGTGCCGTGGCCCGCCCCCTGACAAAATCCCAGATAATCCGGATGATACGGTCCGGCCAAAATCTTTTTAAAGCCCCGTTCCTGCTCTGGCCCGGCCATTTCGTAAAACCAAAGTGCATTTTGGTCTTCCTGATCAAACCGAATTGCACCTTTGGTTCCCGTGATCTCGTAGGCATAACCCATCTTTCGCCCGGTAGCTGTGCGAGAGAAATAGAGATGCCCCATCGCACCGGAAGCAAACCTGCACATCATTTGCGCTTGATCATCATTGGTGACTTTTTCGATACCCTTGTCGGACCGGCGTGCATCATAAACGGTTTCAACCTCGGCGATTAGACCAGTTATTGGCCCGGCCAAAGCAAGGGCGGCATTGATCATGTGAGGCGCAAGATCGCCCACTGTTCCATTTGCCCGCCCTTTGGTGCGCCAACTTGCAGGCAAATCGGGATCGGCCAAAAAGTCTTCAGTGTGCTCACCTCGAAACCAAGTGATTTCACCAATCTTGCCATCATTTATAAGTTGGCGCGCAAACTGCGTCGCGGGGGTGCGGATATAGTTGAACGCCACCATATTAGCCGCGCCCGACCGCGCAGCCGCTGCCACCATTGCAGCACTATCCGCAAGAGAGGCGCCCATTGGCTTTTCGCAAAGCACGGGCTTATTCAATGCAAACGCTTGTTCTGCAATTTCGCGATGAGTGGTTTGTGGTGAGGCAATAACCACTGCTTCCACACGTTCGTCGCTGACCAAATCGCGCCAGTTTGAGGTTGCGCGCGCAAAGCCAAAATCTTCTTTGTACCGGTCGGCGGATTGCTGCGATGTGGCGCACACCATTTCCAGGCGCGGCTTCAGCTTGGTGTTAAAAACAGCAGAAACAGCGCGCATTGCAAGCGCATGCGCCTTGCCCATATAACCACCACCAACAATTCCCACTCCAATTTCCACACGCAATTCCCAACAAAACTGAAATTCTTTTTGCAACCGGTTGCAAAATAGATAAACTCCAAATATGGTCTATCGTCAAGGGCTAAATCTCATTGATGATTTGCAGACCGCAGTTAGAATATTTTGGAGTAGCTTATGTCAGGCAATACTGACACCGTTCAACTTACCACGACACAGGCTTTGGTGCGCTATTTGGCCGCCCAGTTTGTGGAGATTGATGGGAAGCGCCAGCGTCTATGCGCAGGCGGCTTTGGCATTTTTGGGCACGGCAATGTGAGCTGCCTTGGTGAGGCGCTTTATGCGCACCGTGACGAGTTACCGCTTTATCGCGGTCAAAACGAACAATCGATGGCGCACGCTGCAATCGCATATGCCAAGCAAAAACTGCGCCGTCGTTTCATGTTTGCGACCGCATCTGCAGGGCCGGGCACCACCAATATGGTTACATCAGCAGCCTTGGCACACGCAAATAGGCTTCCTGTTTTGTTTTTATGCGGCGACACTTTCTCCACCCGTTTGCCGGACCCGGTTTTGCAACAAGTAGAAAACTTCAATGATCCGACATTGAGTGTTAATGACGCTTTCCGCCCAGTCACACGATTTTGGGACCGGATTACGCATCCCGCGCAAATCATTCATTCGCTACCCAACGCAATTGCAACTATGCTCGATCCGGCTGATTGCGGCCCTGCATTTATTGGCCTGCCTCAGGACGTCCAAGGTTGGACATATGACTACCCGCTTTCATTCTTTGAAGAGAAAACACATCGAGTGCGGTCGCAACCAGCTGACGAGCGTGAATTAGAGGATGCTATCAGCGCAATCGTTGCAGCAAAACGCCCAGTGATCATCGCAGGTGGCGGCGTGCAATATGCAAACGCCACCAAAGAGCTGCGCAATTTTGCGGAAGACCACCAAATACCGGTAGTTGAGACCATCGCCGGCCGAGCCAACTTGTTGCATAACCATGACCTTAACTGTGGGCCACTTGGAGTGACAGGATCAAACAGCGCAAACTACTTGGCTGAACATGCAGATTTAGTGCTAGCGGTTGGCACAAGACTACAAGACTTCACGACGGGTTCATGGACGGCGTTCGCGCACGACGCGAAGCTGGTCACCTTAAATGTTGGACGGTTCGACGCGGGCAAACACATGGCAACGCCGGTAGTTGGTGATGCGAGGCTGAGCCTGCCTGCCCTTTCCAAAGGACTAAAGGGCTTTCGCAGCGACGATGCTTGGTTGCAAGTCGCGAGATCGCAACGCAAAGCTTGGGACGATTATGTTGATCAAAACATAGACCCCAAAACGCCCGACGGCAGCAACCGACCCGCTTCATACGCGCAAGTGGTCGGTGCTGTGAATAGGTTGTGCGACGACCAAGACCGTGTCGTCGCTGCCGCAGGTGGACTGCCGGCAGAAGTCACCGCGAATTGGCGCACAAAATCTTTATCCTCCGTAGACGTTGAGTTTGGCTTTTCATGCATGGGATATGAAATCGCTGGCGGTTGGGGCGCAAGAATTGCACAAGCCGAAACTTCGCTTGGCAACGATACGATCGTCTTCACTGGCGACGGTTCCTATTTGATCATGAACTCGGACATTTATTCATCTGTTCTCACGGACAAGAAAATGATTGTGGTTGTTTGCGACAATGGCGGCTTCGCCGTGATCAACAAGTTACAGAACAACACCGGCAACACGTCATTTAATAATTTGATTGAAGACTGCAACATCGTTGGCGAACCGTTCGCCGTTGACTTTGAAGCCCATGCGAAATCCATGGGCGCTGCCGCCGAGACAATTCACAATATGGATGAGTTTGATGAAGCCTTTGCACGCGCAAAAACGTCAATACGCACATACGTTATCTGCCTAAAAGTCGACCCTTATGAGGGTTGGACTAAAGAGGGGCATGCGTGGTGGGAAGTTGGCACACCAAATGTGAGTAGCGATCCTGATGTTCGCGCCGCCCATACTGAGTGGGAGAGCAGCCGACACAAGCAAAGAAAAGGTGTGTAATGGTTGATCTTTCACGCCTTCAGCAAAAAAGATTCTTGGTTTTTGGCCGTGCTGGCATGGACATTTACCCAGACCCTCCGGCACCCGCACCAGCGAGGCATCGCAATTTTTTGCGTGCCTTGGTGGCAGTTCCGCAAACATCGCGGTTGCCTTAACTCGGCACGGCAGCATCGCAGATCTTGTCACTTCCGCATCAGACGATGCTGTCGGCCATTTTGTACTCAATCAACTCGACCATTTTGGCGTCGGACGAAAACATGTGAAGCTGGTTGGTGGCGAAGCACGAACATCCCTTGCAGTAG
>LLEP01000038.1_pt1 | contig 13466 bp, 16 predicted proteins | sample 595871 | NCBI WGS metagenome assembly LLEP01 (sample SAMN02919316, study PRJNA255460) | bioreactor metagenome | biome: chemostat; feature: culture 2012_25.2; material: sediment; isolation source: day64 25degC chemostat 2012 inoculated with Wadden Sea sediment taken from... | place: Germany: Bremen ... | reverse complement strand
CATTAGCTTTTCCCCACAATCGCGACGTGTCATTGTACCAATTCATGAAGCTGAAATTGAAAGAGAGATGAACAAATAGAAGCCCATCGTCATTGCAACAATTTCAATTGCGCGCCCTGTTTGATTTAGGGCTGTACCGGTAAAGACCGACACAATATCTGGATAGGCGATAGCAACGGCCAGCGACGAGTTTTTGACAATGTTCAAATATTGGCTGGTCATCGGTGGCACAATGATACGCATGGCTTGCGGGATCATCACCAAGCGCATGGTCTGCCAATTGCTCAAACCAAGCGCATTGGCCGCTTCTCTCTGTCCGCTTGAAATCGCGGTGATACCGCCACGGACCAGTTCGGCAATGAAAGCTGCGCTATAAACGGTTAGACCAATAAGGAGTGCCACAAATTCTGGTGGTAACCACAAGCCACCCTTAAAGTTAAAGCCTTTTAGAGCTGGCACATCCCAAGTAATGGGACTGCCAGAAAACAAGAAGGCACAAACAATAAGCGCGAGCAAACTCAAAATGCCAAGTGAATGGCCCTGAACAATCTTGCCCGTTTCGCGCTGCAGCTTATCTGCGCGTCGCGCGAGCAAAACCCATGCTGCGACGCCCAAGACAATCGCAATGATCAAAGGCACGTTGTTGCCATCAAAAGTTGCGCTGGGCAAATACAGGCCGCGAACATTCAAGAAGAATGCTTCAAACGCAGATAGGCTAGCGCGCTGATGAGGCAACAAATAAAGGGCCATTGTGTACCAAAACAACAATTGCAGAAGCAAGGGGATGTTTCGAGCAAGTTCAATATAAGCGCGGCACACTTTGGTCAGTGGCCAATTGCCGAGCAATTGAAGAATGCCAACAATGGTACCCAAAAATGTCGCCAATACAATCGCAACGGCAGAGACTGCAAGCGTGTTGGTTATACCGACGAAGAACACACGCCAATAGCTTGATGTCGATTTGTCGTAAGGTATCACTGAGAATGAAATATCAAAGCCAGCTGGCTGATCTAGAAATCCAAATCCGGAGGCCAAACCAAGTGCTTGAAGGTTTTGCGCCGCATTGGACGCAAAGAAGTAGGCAGCCATCAAAAACAATATAACGGCTATAACCTGAATGAAGATAGCGCGGTTGCGTTCATTGTACATGAATTCTAACTTTCAAATTACCCTCTTTGGGGGCAATCGCAATTCTGGAGACGCAGCAAACACCGCGTCTCCAATTCATTGAGATAGCTTAGTTAGCTGGTGGCGAATACATGATACCGCCATCGTTGTACAAAGCGTTCAATCCACGTGTCAGACCAATTGGGCTACCCGCACCAAGGTTTCTGTCAAATGACTCGCCGTAATTGCCAACGTTTTTAATCACGTTGTAGGCCCAGTCTTTAGATAGGCCCAAGTAGCTGCCAAATTCACCGTCTAGACCAAGCAAGCGACGCATTGCTGGATTTGTTGCGTCAGCTTTGTAGTCATCAACATTAGCTTGAGTAACACCAGCTTCTTCAGCAAGAACCATTGCTTGGAAAGACCAACGCACCACATCGCCCCATTCGCTATCGCCATGGCGAACGCCAATGGCAAGTGGCTCTTTTGAGATAATTGTTGGCAATACCATGTGCGCGTCAGCGTCTTTAAGCTGGCTACGACGAACGGCCAATTGCGAACGATCACCGGTCATCACATCACAGCGACCTGCGGAGTATGCTTTACGGATTTCATCACTTTTGTCGAACACAACTGACGTAAATGTCATGCCGTTTGATCTAAAGTAATCGGCAAGGTTGAGTTCAGATGTAGAACCTGTACGTAAGCAAACAGTTACGCCATCAAGAGCAGAAACATCATTAATGCCCAAGTCTTTGCGCAACATAATGCCTTGGCCATCGTAATAGTTGATGGCAACGAAATCGATACCCAAGCTCGTATCACGGGTAAATGTAACAGTCGTTGTACGTGGCAAAAGATCAACTTCACCCGACTGAAGTGCTGTAAAGCGGTCTTTTGAATTCAATGAAATGAATTCAATTTTGCTCGGATCACCAAAAACAGCCGAAGCAACGGCGCGACAAACGTCGGTATCAAAACCCACCCATTCGCCTTGATCGTTTGGTGCAGAAAATCCCGCGACACCTTCACTTGAACCACATTTTAGATAACCACGAGCCTTAACATCTTCCAATGTTCCCGCTTGTGCTACACTTGGAAGCATCGCTGCAGCAGCAACGAGCAATCCAGCACCAATAATTTTACGCATAGTTCCTCTTTTTTTTAAACTTAGTCGTATTTAAGCATCGTCCCGATATCGGGTGATCGCTTTCGCCAAACGTTCAATGCCATCTTTGATGGTCTCTGGGTTTGGAATTGAAAATGAAAGCCGCAGTGTGTTCTTGTGTTCGCCGTTCGGATGAAAAGAAGCACCGGGAACAAAGATGACTTTCTCATCTTCAAAGGCTTGTTCTTGCAGCTTTTGTGCATCCATGTGTTTGGGCAAAGTAAGCCAGAAGAACATGCCGCCATTGGGCGTGATCCATTGTGTGCCTTCGGGCATAAACTCTTTTAGTGCAGCTTCCATCGCGTCGCGCTGTTTGCGATAAAAGTCGCGCAACGGTTCGCCGTGCGACACAAAAACTCTTCTTGCCAATTCATTTACGATCATCTGGTTCAATGAACTGGAGTTAAGGTCTGAAGCTTGTTTGATGGAAACAAGTTTTTCGCAAACCGAAGTGGGCGCCACAACCCAACCAACGCGAAAGCCAGGGGTCAATGATTTTGAAAATGTCCCTAGGTACAACACATTGGGATCGTCTGGGTTAGTCGCCCGATCCAACTCCAACAATGTCGGCAGACGTTCGCCATCAAGCTGCAATTGATCGTAAGCTTGGTCTTCAACGATTGGCACTCTGTGCTTTCTCGCTAGGGCAAGAATGTCATTGCGTTGTTGCAACGAAAGACACGCCCCATGTGGATTTCCGTGATCTGGAAGCAAATACAAGAATTTTGCGCCAAGCTTGAGTTCACTCTCAAGACGTTCCATGTCCAACTCTTCGCCGGTCACAGCTACTTCTGCAATCTCAGGCTCGAACAACCGAAAAGCCTGCAATGCCCCGACATATGTTGGACTTGATGTGATGATCCGATCACCATTTGAAACGAACATTTTGGCCATGAATTCCAGAGCTTGCTGCGAGCCATTCGTAATGAAGACTTCTACAGCATGTACGGTGAATTTATCGGCGGTTAGCAGATCGGCAATAAACTCGCGTAGCGGCATATAACCTTCGGACGCACCATATTGCAGGGCTTGCGCTGTCTTTTTGGGGTCAGCAAACAACTCCCGTGTAACGGTTGCCACAGCTTCATTTGGGAACATGCAGGGGTTGGGCGCACCAGCCGCAAACGAAATTACGCCTGGCTTGCCGACGTGCTTCGCCATTGCGCGAATTGCAGACGGCTGCATATCCAATGTTCGCTGTGCATAATTATCGTTCCACAAACTCATTTATCGTTCCATTTTTCAAATTTTGAACACAGTTATCCCTTTGCCGCCAAACAGCATCAAACGGCCTAACTAAACTGCATATTTTAAATTCTGCTCGCCGAAGTGGGCACCCGCCTCCTCTAACATGCAAGCAATAAGCTTCTTTCTGACTTCTTTAGTAACCGAAGCCGAGTGCGGCGTGAGCACAACATTCTCCAGGGCGTAGAACCTGGCGTTGATCTCTGGCTCTGTTGCAAAAACATCCAATGCTGCACCAGCAATACTCTCATTCTCCAACGCATCTAGTAGCGCGCTTTCATCAATAACTGAGCCTCGGGATACATTGACTAGCAAACCGGCTTCACCAAGCTGCTCAAGCACTTCCGAGTTGCAAATGCCTTTGGTTGCTTCGCCGCCAGCGCAGGCCAAAACAAGCACATCAACACCACTCGCCAGCCCCCCAATCTCAGAGTGATAAGCATAAGGCAGGTCACTTTTTTTGATTTCGCGCTGTGTAGCTTACTGACATGCCCAATCCGGCAGCTCGCCGCGCAATGGCTTGTCCAATCCGGCCCATACCCACAATGCCGACGTTTTTATTGTGCAGGCTTATAGACGGTGCGATGCGTTTAGTTTTCCAGTTTCCAGCCCGAACAAACCGATCCGCTTCAACAACGCGACGCGCCAACCCATACATCAAGCCGATAGCAAAATCTGCCACATCTTCCGTGAGTATGTTCGGCGTTACAGAAACACTCACACCTAACTCTTTGGCCGCCACAAGATCCAAACGATCCAAGCCAACACCCTGCGAAAGAACCAATTTCAATGATGGGTGGCCCTCTAACATGCTCTTGGTCAAACCGTGCATTGCAGTCGTAACACCAACAGTACAGCTTGCGATATCGTCTGTAGAACCATCAAGCTCGACCAACTGATAGGAACGGCCAAGCGCAGAACGCAGATCGTCTGGAATCTTTGCCAACACTAGAACTGATTCTGATGTTTTACTCATGGTTTGAAAACGTGCCTTCATTCACATTAGGTCTAAAAACTAGATATATGAACTTTTGCAAGTTGGCAAGGCAAATGCGCATTAAACTTTGACGAACGTTTCACGTTTCTCGGGATAAGTTTATCCAGCATACGCCATGTATGTTTGGCACTTCTCCTGCCGCACAAAACACAGCGCTCACAAAATTAACCAACGCATTCAATAACTAACAAGAATCACGACGGAATGTCAGCACAAACCAATCAGCGCACTGCAAATTCAGCTTCGACTTCGATCGCGACATTGTAGGGCATAACAGCCACGCCAATGGCTGTTCGCGTATGCATGCCGACATGGTCACCAAAAACGTCCAGAAACAGGTCTGATGCCCCGTTAACCGTTTCAGTGATTAAAGAGAACTCCGGGTCCGCATTTACAAATCCGCGCACGTTAAGCACAGCCTCAACGCGATCCAAATCGCCCTCAAGCGCCCGTTTTGCTTGAGCAATCACATTCAAAGCACTTATGCGCGCTGCGTCTTGCCCCTGCTTAAGGTCAAAATCACGACCAACTTTACCGATATAGTGCAGCTCGCCGTTCACTCGCGGCGTCTGCCCGGAAACACGCAAAATCCCATTGTGAATTCGTGCGGTGAGCAGTTTTGCAACCTTGGGATTAAATGGGGCTGGCAATGTTATGTTGTGCGATTTCAAATTTTGCTGAACGTTGTTTTGCATTGTTACGCTACTCGACTTGCATGGGGTTCAAAGAAATTCGCTTAGCTGGCGGGTGGCACAGCGACAGCGTGGCGAACATCAAAAGTCGCAAATAGTTCATCGCCAACTGCAAATATCGTATCTGGATTGCTTTCCACCTGTAAAACACGATCACCAAATTGGAGTTGGTAGTGAATTACATTCCCTAGAAAACTTGCCGAAACAACTTTCGCGGCGACCTCATTTTGACTTCCATCCATTGCCCCAGCAGTTTTTGTACGCAGCGCAATGTTTTCTGGCCGAACGGAAATTGCAATTTGGGAATTCGCCGACATCTTATGATTGAACTGGCAGACGATAGTTTTGCCTTCCCCCAGCTCAACGGCGCTTTGTGTTCCTTTGGCAGTCGCTGCTGTTGTTTTTGCCGTGATCACGTTCGTGTGCCCGATAAAACCAGCAACGAACTCATTTCGTGGCCGGAAATAGATGTCCTGAGGTGTGCCCATTTGAACAATTTTGCCCCTATTGATAACGGCAATATTGTCTGACATCGACAAGGCTTCGGATTGGTCATGCGTAACATAAACCGCTGTAATGCCCGTTTCCTGCTGCAGGCGCTTCAACTCCAAACGCATATCTTCACGCAACGAGGCATCTAAGTTGCTCAATGGCTCATCAAGCAACAGCAATTGCGGGCGGTGCACAATCGCTCTAGCGAACGCAACACGCTGCTGCTGCCCTCCACTAAGCTGTGTCGCCGGGCGGTCTTCAAATCCTTCCATGCCAACACTTTTCAGCGCAACTTTTACGGCATCTTCAATCTCCGCTTTGGAATAGCGTGGGGACTTTGACACCTGCATTGGAAAACCAACATTTTGGCCCACATTCATATGTGGCCAAATCGCGTAAGATTGGAAAACCATACCAATATTGCGTTTGTGCAACTCAGTGTTGTGCTTTGCTTTGCTATCAAACAGGGCCTTATCGCCGATAGCGATGCGTCCTTCATCTGGGTCGTTTAGGCCCGCAATACATCGAAGGGTCGTTGTTTTGCCACACCCACTTGGCCCCAACAGCGTAAAAAACGCGCCCGGCGCAAGCTCAAAATTGGCGTTTTCTATACCGCCAGCGAAACTTCCGTCTTTTGCACGATAGACTTTTGATAGATTTTCAACATTTAGCATTTGGACCTCCTGAAGGTCTGAAATTTTGGAACGTGACGGCTATTCGGCTGCATTTTGATTGCGTTGTTTTTCAACAACCAAATAGAATGCCCAGGCCACAACAGTCATCATGGCGGCCCACAGCAGGCCAAAGGCAGCCAGCTCTCCTCCCTGTCCGTTCACCCAGAGGTCATACATGCCCACGGCCACCATTTGTGACCTTGGTCCAGCAATAAGAATGGCAATCGCCAATTCTTTTGTCGCAATGAGGAAAATGAACAACCATCCTGATATCAAGGCTGGCGAAAGAATAGGCGCAATGATCCGTCGCAGCATGCCAAGCGGCGTAGCCCCTGCTACCCCTGCCGCCTCTTCAAGCTCTCGATTGATCTGCAAAACACCGGTGTATGTATATCGCAGTCCATAAGGCAAATAGCGCACTGTGTAGGCAATAACCAACGCCCACATAGTTCCATAGATCGGCAATGGTAAAGACAGAAAGATCATGAGAAACGCCACGCCCATCACGATTCCAGGAAACACCAGCGGCGCGGTGGCCAACTGATCAAGAACCACACCACCCTTGTGGCGACGCGCACTCAGCCAACCGACAAAAAAACGTAAAGATCATCGTGAACGTCGCCGCAATTATGCCGACCAAAATCGTGTTGAGAGCCAACGTACGATAATATCCAGACTGCAGAACTTCAGCGAAGTTTTCCAATGAAAACCTACTGATTGCCGCAACAGAAAACCCTTGCATATAGGCAACAGCGCCAACCAAAGCAGTGCGATCAATGGCAACAACAAAACGATTAGAAAGTTGAAAACAACCAATGAACTGCCGACCCAGCGATATTTGCCCAGATCAAACGGACGTGGACGATAGCCCTTACCTGTGACTGAACCGAAGCGGCCCGCATTCTTGGATAGTTTATTGTAGTAAAACAACAGGATCGCAACGAACACGAGCAATACCACCGAGTAAGCGCTCGCAAAACCCAAATCTGGGGGAATGCTCTCGCGCAAGCTCTTGTATACATCTGTAGTCAGCACATCCACACCGCCGGGCATCCCCACGATAGCAGGCACTTCGAAGGCTTCAATGGCACGGATGAAGACGAACAAGGCAAGCGCCAAAATTGCTGGCGTCGCCATCTTGATCGAAATGTGCCAAACCGTTTGGAAAATGTTTGCGCCGCTCATGCGCGCTGCTTCTTCCATATCAGCATTTGCAACCCGAAACGTTGGAGATAGCAATAGGAAGACCAATGGGGACCACAAGAACCCTTCGATAAGAATCATCCCCCAGAGCGAATAAACATCGAACAACATATCCCGTGTGCCGGTGACGGCGCGATAACTCGCGTTGACGGGACCAGAACGCCCGAGCAAAAACAACCATGCACTCACGTATAATATGTATGGCGTTCCCATTGATATAACTGTTGTAAGATAGGCCAGCACTTTAAAGCGTGTATTGGTACGCTCAACCAACCACGCCAACGTGCCGCCGAAACCAAGCGCGACTACAGTTGAAAACACGCTGAAGACCAATGAATTCCATACACTTTCCAACAGCTTTGGGTTGGTTAGCATGCGCACAAAATGTGCCCACGTGAAACCGCCGTACGAACTATCGGCATTAGTTATGGCAACGCTTCGCTGCAGCAAAATGACAATAGGTGGGAGCACCAAGAAGGCCAAAATAGCCCCAACGATCAATGCAACGACAATTTTTTTGATTTTGAAACAGGCGTGCCAAGCCTTGTTTAGGTGGCACTGCTATATTTTGCTCAATAGACATCACAAATCCAACTTCGGAGTAGCGTTACGACAATCAATTGCCGAGAACGTTTGTTGCGGGGCGCCGTAAGGCGCCCCGCAACATATCGGAGGGTTATTATAGGAAGTTGTCCGACATAATCTTGACCCAACCAGGCAACATCTCGTCCACCAATGCAGGTGTGTAAGTATTTGCTGTGAATGAATCAGCCGCGTCCGTTGGTTTTAACTCTGGGTGCTTTGCAGGCACGTCAGGATGCGCAGGAATATATCCGGCACCGGCCAATGTTGTTTGACCTTCAACAGAGAACATATATTCAACAAACAGCTTTGCCGCGTTTGGATTAGGTCCATCTTTGACAATGCCCATCAAACTACCAACATTAACGACAGGCTTCATACGTGCCCATTCAACTGGAGCACCTTTGCCTTGGCTAATCACTGCATGATGGCTAAAGCACATCAAACAAATGCTGAAGTCGCCCGCAATCAACCGATCCATAACCGCACGTTGACTGGTCAGCATGTTGGTCAGGCCTTGGCCTTTTAGTTTTTGAATATACTCAGCACCCTTTTCTTCTCCCATGGTCATCATCATATTACCAAGAAAACCAGGTGCAGCAGCAGGTTCTGGCTCAACACTCCAAACCATCTGATCCTTCCACTTGGCATCAAGCAGATCTTCATAGGTTCTGGGAGCTTCTTCAGCCGAAACAAGATCGGTGTTGTAAGCCACTGTCAGATAGTAATTGTTCAGCGCGTGCCATTCGCCTTTTTCAGACTTTGTTGCGTCTGTAAATGCTGCGACACTCTCAGGGACGTAAGATTGGGCCAAACCAGCAGGTCCAATCGAAGAGTATGTGGCTGTACCATCAAATACGTCAGCCTGCGGTCGACCCGCTTGGGCTTCGTTGATGATTTTTAGCGCTGTTTCAGCGCTACCAGCACGAGCAAACTCAACTTTGATACCAGGATACTTTTCTTCAAATGCAGCAACCAATGGGCGCACCGCTTGATCTACAATCAAAGTCGTATACCAAACAACTCGCCCCTCTTCCTTCGCTGCGGCAACAAGCTCATCACTAGCAGCATGAACGCTTCCAGCAAGCGAAAACGAAACAGCGGCCGCTGCAGCAATAGTGATCACTGACTTTCTTATACTTGAATTCATCAAATTTCTCCTCCAAATTTGCACATAGGGCATAATCCTATAGTACATATTTATGGTTTATTGACCTTTTGGCGTTACGTCAAGTGTGCCGCGGCCAATACATAATGGTTGTGGTTGGAACTCTGGGATCCAGAACTTCGAACAGAATGAACATTTGTGATCCAACAATTGAACTTTATGAACTAGGAAAGCCTGCAAGCGTTACTCGGAATCATCGGCACGCATGTCCAAAAGGTATGAAAAAATGAAACCATCACAAAATATGACATCGCTTGAAATGCTCGACAAACTGATAGCATTTCCAAGTGTTTCATCAGTTTCCAACTGGGATATCGTCATTTTCGTGAAGGACTTTCTTCAGCAACACGGTGTCGCTGCAACCATTCTGCCGGATGAAACGGGTCGAAAAGCAAACCTTTATGCAACGATTGGCCCAGCTGTTGAAGGTGGTGTTATATTGTCCGGTCACACCGATGTCGTACCTGAGGGTACGGAAGATTGGACAAGTTCACCTTGGCAACTCACGCGCCGAGATGATCGGCTTTTCGGCAGAGGCAGTTGCGATATGAAGGGGTTTAACGCCCTCGCCCTCGCAGCCGTTCCCGACATGCTAAAAGCAGGATTAAAAAAGCCCATCCACATTGCGCTTTCTTACGATGAAGAAATCGGCTGCAAAGGCGCGCCTCATTTGGTCGCTGCGATGAAAACCGCAATTGCCACACCAAGTGCCGTCATTGTTGGTGAACCGAGCATGATGGAAGTCTTTAATGGTCACAAAGGCTCTCGTTCATTTTACACGCGCGTATATGGACACCCAAGTCACTCAAGCCGAATTGATCAAGGTGTTAGTGCGGTAATGACCGCAGCGCGGTTGGTCACTTGGTTGGACGACAAACTGTTGCTTAACCAAAAAACTGCCGATCCAAAAAAAATCCATTCCTGCCAAACTACAGTACGATCCACTGCGGTATGATAGAGGGTGGCACGGCGCCGAATGTTGTTTCGGGTTTTTGTGAATTTGTGACCGACATACGCGGTATTCCAGAAGACAATCCAGAAGACTTTGTCAACGCATTCAAGACTTACATTGAAGAAGAAATTCACCCCAGAATGAAGGCAATTTCTGCTGAAGCGCGGGTCGAGGTGATTGATAGGGCGAATGTAAAAGGCTTACGGCCAGAGCAAAATGGCTATGCCGAACAACTAGCTTTGGAGTTGACGGAACAAAAAGACGTCGGTGTTGTTTCTTATGGAACTGAAGCTGGCATTTTTCAGGCAGCGGGATGGTCAAGCGTTGTTTGTGGACCAGGCAACATTGAACAGGCCCATAAGAAAGATGAATACATTAGCTGCACACAATTCGAAAAAGGCGAGCAATTCATCCAAAGGTTGATCCACAAGCTGAGTTAACACCAAAATAATAGACAAGTTTCCCAATAGTAGTAGTTGGGCAGCTTCAAAAAGAAGAAGATTTTCTGATCATTCTTGAATCTGCACCTAATCCTTTCTAGGTTGCGCTCTCAGGGGAAATGTTCCGAACGATAAATACTTGTACTACAACAATGTTGTCAGCTTACTTCATAGAACAAAGATTAACGCAGACCGCGCCCAACAAGAAAGGGCGTGAAAAACCACACTCAGGCCCAAAGCTACGAATAGGTCAAACAACATAAGAATTCGCCCGACGCAATTGTGAATACAAGTCTACGGCAGATACTTTTTACCATTCTAGTTTGCCAATTTGTGAAGACAAAACTAAAATTCTGACAATATCTCTCTGCTTAATAGCGGCCACCGACCTCATTCTCTGGAACGTTTTGGTAATGCGCATTTGGATCATCACCTTACTATATTTGTCCAGTCGAAATTGTATTGCAACCACAGACGCGACGTATTCCGATTTACTTGGGGCTCGTATAAGGCTCCTTTCCTGTGGCCTCAAATTTTGGGAAGTCTTTCGAGTATTCGCGCGAAATCGGGACTCCTTTATGCTTCCCGTGAATTGCAGGCACAATCAGAATACACGCGATTGAAAAAGCAAAGAATAGCGCAACAGAAACCACATTTTGATCCGCGATACTATCTTGCCCTAGAGCAAAACGTGCATAAACCTCATCTTGAATGAGTACAAAAAGCGTGGTTGCAACAATAAATATGGATGCGTTGGTCAACCAATTGAAACGTTTGTTTGCGTTGACTGTTGTATTTAGTCTACGAGCCAATTTCTTCTCCTGCTAATTCAACGTAGTTCGCGAGTTCTTCTTTGTTCAGCTCGCCATGTTTGATTCTACTAGATGTCATTTTGGACGCAATTTTTCCCCAGTTTTCGGGAGATAGCGAGCGGTCCTGACGCCGCAATTCGAGCGCTAACGCGCCAACGACCTCACCAACAACTTCATTGAAGTCGTAGCTGCGGATTGGCTCTTCGCCTTCCATAATCCACTCTGGACGCACTCCAAAGCTACGGCAAAATTTCATAAGATTTTCATAGCTAAGTGGTCGCGAACCGACTTCCCATGTCTGATAAGTCCGCCACGAAAGCTTCAGAATGTCACCCACTTCCTTTTGCGACAATCCAAGCTGTCCTCGGACATATGCAAGCCGCCGACCAACGGCTGAATGTCTATTGATCATAAAATTTTCTCTTGACAACTTTTACTCTATTACACAATTTGCAGTAATATGCCTAACAATTTAGATGCTAAATCATATTCGCCGATGAACTCAGTAGTGCATCTACAAATCATTAATGCAAACAGAATTTAGGAGGTTGTATGAAACACAGTAATAGCTTCAGCCAAACCGACATTTCACGACTACTAAAAGCCGTAGAGAAAGCGGGCAAGCACGTCGAGCAGATCGAGATCGATGTAAACGGAAGAATTATCGCAGTATTTAACCCCACCAAGAATCGTTCCTCTAATAATCCATGGGACTCAGTGCTGAAATGAAGCGACGCAATTTACCAAAGTACGTCTCGTGTTTCAAAGATCGCCATGGCAAACCCAGATATAGGTTTAGACGAAAGGGCTATGCCGACTACTATATCAACGCGTTGTTGCACTCTGTTGCCTTTCAACGAGAATATGAAGCTTGCATGTCAGGGAAGAACTCGCCTCGCCTGAAGCCAGGACATAATAACCTTAAAGCAGGTACTGTTGCAGACTTGATTCATCGGTACTTCCATTCCCCCAATTATGTCGGATTGGCGAAATCGACCAAAAACACATACCGCAACCAACTCATGAAGTTTGCTGCAACTTACGGTGACAACCCGGTTCACCAGATAAAACGAAAACACATAAGCGCCATCATCGGTGGGATGGCAGATAGGCCGGGCGCCGCAAATTCGTTGCTTGCAAGGCTCAAATTATTGTTGAGCTTCGCTGTCGATATCGAAATGATCCCCATCAATCCCATTGAAAGACTCAAAGGCATCAAAACGAAGTCAAAGGGATTTCACTCTTGGACAGATGCTGAGATCGCTGCCTTCCTCAAAACCCATAAAACTGGGTCCCGAGAGCGGCTGGCGTTCTCCCTATTGCTTTACACTGGACAAAGGCGCTCGGACGTTGTGAAGATGGGTTGGCAAGACGCTGGCAAGGGCACAATTTTGGTTGTGCAGCAGAAAACCGATGAACGATTAGAACTTCCAATACTCCCAGCACTGGCTGAAGAGCTTGCTAGACTACCGATAGACACCCCAGCCTTTATATTAACGACCCAAGGAAGCCCCTTCTCAGCGGCCGGGTTCGGAAATTGGTTCAGAGAAGTCTGCAACGAGGCCAACTTACCACACTGTTCTTCACATGGACTGAGGAAAGCTGCTGCGCGTCGCCTAGCCGAGGCAGGATGTACAAACCAACAAATCAAAGCAATTACGGGGCATCGAACTGAAGCCGAAGTGGCCCGTTATACCCGAGCAGCCTCACAGAAGAGGCTGGCCGAGCATGCATACGCAATGCTCACAGACAACAGCAAATCACTAGAAAATGTCTAACCCCAGAAACCGGTTAGACAAAAGAAAGGATACACCTATGAAATATATAGAAAATTCAAATGGAATGGCGGAGAGACAGGGATTCGAACCCTGGAGACGGTTACCCGCCTACACGCGTTCCAGGCGTGCGCCTTCGACCACTCGGCCACCTCTCCG
>LLEP01000037.1_pt1 | contig 13910 bp, 19 predicted proteins | sample 595871 | NCBI WGS metagenome assembly LLEP01 (sample SAMN02919316, study PRJNA255460) | bioreactor metagenome | biome: chemostat; feature: culture 2012_25.2; material: sediment; isolation source: day64 25degC chemostat 2012 inoculated with Wadden Sea sediment taken from... | place: Germany: Bremen ... | reverse complement strand
ATGAAACCGCGCCAAGCATATCTGACCAACATGCATATCGACCTAGATTATAAAACGGTTCGCGATGAAACGCCTAAGCACATCGAACCAGCATTTGATGGGCTCACAATTCGTATCAAAGAATAAGCAAGAGATTTTTGGGCTGCCGTCGTATCTACGTGAACTAACGCCTGGGTTCTCTAAGTGTATTCTCTAGGTCAGACGTTCCTGTGGTAATTATAAATAGTTCCATAATATATATTATGCGAAATGCGCATGTTGGTTGGCAACTTCTAAACTGGGTTGCGACAATTACTCTATCTTGCTGACGATAAAGTGCCGTTCAATTTGGATAAAACTGTTTCCGCACTTGGCCTTACTCGGCAAAAGGTAATGTATGTAGTTATATAGATGGTAATGTCGAAATCCAATATGATGGCGTTTCCCTGTTCTATAGAACCATTGATAGACTTTTCGATCGGTCTACAGAACAGGTATCGTTGATACCAAGAAACCTTTTATCCAAAACTTTTCAAGATTGCGTTTTCAAAGTAGCGCAATCGAGCATAGACATCCTATTTTTCAGTACGCCTATGCGTTGAAGGCTCTAGTTGGACTGTTCTATCAGTTTGGATAGATCATTTGTGGCATCTTCACTTGTCATGATCCCTGGGGACAATCTCAAAATAGAATCACGACAGTCCGCAAAAAGCTCAATCTTTCTCATTTGTTCGAGAAAAGATCGCGCACTCATTTCGTCCTTGAATTTCAACATGATGCTTCCACCTCGCCGGTGGTCGTCGCGAGGAGAAACCAGCTCCATGCTGCTTTGATCCACAACTTCAAGAATTTTATTCGATAGTTTTCGATTGTGTTCCAGCAACTCATTCAAATTCAAACCTGCGTGCCATCTCAGCGCAGGAACGCTTGAAAGCGCTGAGACGATGCTCGGTGTCCCATTATCGAAACGACGGATATCGTCAGCCAACTCAAACGTATCAAGCCCCCAATTGAAGGGATTATCTTGGCTAAACCAACCCCGAATCTCCGGCTGACAATCAGCGATTAGATCCGGTTTGACATAAAGAATACCTGCGCCGGGGGTTCCGCACATCCACTTCAAACTGGTGGAAACAACAAAATCAATTTCCGGAGTATGCACCTTGAACGGCAACAAACCGGCGGCCTGAGTAATATCAACACCGATCAGACTACCCATTTTGCGTCCATGAGCCACCAGATGATCCAAGTTTACGCGGTTTGATGTTGTCGAGCTAACCCAGGTGACTAGGGCTAGAGCTACACTTTCATCCCACTGCGCAATAAAGTCATCGTCATCTACCCAATGATTACCTTGCCGAATAGCAACTGTTTCCAATTGAAACCCTAGCCGTTTCTCCAAGCCTGTCAGCAAGAAGTGATTTGAGGGGAAACAGTCCTCTGCCACTAAAACCTTTTTGCCTCGTAACTTGTCTTCAGGCAAAGATGTGATGAGCATGTGTATGCCCTGGGTGACGTTTTCACAACTTGTGACGGTCCCCTCTTCCGCGCCAATCAGTTCACTCCACAAATTGATGAATTCGGCACGTTGACCGAGCAGAAATTCCCACTGTTTATCGTTCGCTGCGCTCCATACATCCGAAAATGCATTGCTGGCCTCTAAAAGGTCATCACCTTTACCCGGATATTGGCCAATTGAATGATACAGAAAGTACCCGTCATTCTTGTGATTTTGTAGATCTCTCATTTTTTCCCGTTCAACTCTAAGTGCAGGCTTTCAATATGCGATTTGGTGAATTTGTTCGCCGTCCCTGCATTTCTACCAACGACATCTATTGACGATAACAATATCCTATCGTATACAGAAATCAAGATGCTATAAGCTTAAAGTATTCAAGATGTAGCAAAATCTGCGGCTTCTGGGGCTTGCGGGAGAGAGTGAACGCTAATTATTGTATACAGTAAGGCGTTCCTAATAGAGGTGGAGAGAATTTTGACAGAGAAGTCCAAACCTTCAAATTCAAACGCGCTAGGCGGTGCACGCAAACAGAGCAGCCAAATTCACGACGTTTTGATGGGGCGGATGCAACGTGGCGAAATTCCAACGAACCATCGCCTAGTTGATACGGCCGTTGCTGAAGAGTTCGGCGTCTCAAGAATGCCTGCCCGCGATGCGCTTATGCGCCTATCGCACGAAGGGTATTTAGAAGCTACCACCCGCGGGTTTGTGATTCCGCGTATGTCACACGAAGAGATTTTGGAAACATTTGATCTTCGCCGTTTATTGGAGCCGAGGGCTGCGGCTATGGTTGCGTACGCCATAAGTGAAGAACAACTCGAAAACTTGCGCGAGACTTTGGTCGAAGCACGTGTCGCAACGGAAGCTGGAAACGCCGAGCTTCTTTTTAAGGCAAGCGAACGTTTCCGCAACGGATGGATTGGCGCGATACCAAACGGCGCATTGAGAAAAGCAATTCAGCGTTACATGACACAAGTTCAGGCAGTGCGGATGATGACTTTTGATGATCCGGGAAACCATCCGCTTATAACAGCAGGCAACGCTGAGCTTTTCGAGGCCTTCAAAAATAGAAATTCAGTAGCCGCTTTCGATAGCATTACGCGCTTCGTTTACACCGGTGAAGGTGCCTACAAAGCCGCTGCAAAAAGGCAAGACAACGAACAAAAGAGCACAGCAACAAAAGCATAGCTGCGCCAGTGAGAACACGCGATAGGGAGCGTAAAATGAATGAAGTAAGAGCAGAATTTCGTCTGCCAACACAGGATTTGAGTAAAGACCTACCTTTTTTCACGAAAAAGCTGAAAATGCGCCTGGATATGATCTACCCGGCGGACAGTCCTGAGGTCGCCGTCATATCAGGACACGGTATGCGCATTCGAATAGAAAAAGGTGCAACTGAAGCACCAGGCACCCTTCGGATATTAACAAAAGAGCCTGAACAATTTGCTGAAGGCGCAACCGAGTTTGTAGCGCCGAACGGTACCAAAATCGAAATCGACGAGCTCAACCCTCCTATGATCATGCCCGAAACTGAGCATGCCTTTGTAGTACGACGATTAGCGGATCAGGCACCTTGGGTCGTCGGCCGCGCAGGCATGGCTTACCGCGACCTTATCCCTTCCCGGTTAGGCGGCGCGATGATTGCTTCACATATTCGTGTGCCGGATGGCCCGGTGCCAGACATGGTGCATTTCCACAAAGTAGGCTTCCAATTAATTTTTTGCATTCGCGGTTGGGTCGACGTTTTGTATGAAGATCAAGGCGATGTTCGCCGTCTCCATGCAGGCGACTGCTTCATCCAGCCCCCAACAATTCGCCATCGTGTGATGCATGCTGCTGAAGGCATTGAGGTCATTGAAATTGGCGTGCCGGCAGAGCATGTCACTGAAATTGATCATGAAATGGCATTGCCTACACCCCACAATCGGCCAGATCGAGAATGGGACGGTCAAAAATTCGTCCACAGCCTCGCAAAAAACGGCGTTTTTGAACCGTTTCGAGTGCCCGGATTTGATGCACGCGACACCACGATCAACGAAAACACCAAGGGTGTGGCTTGCGTAAAAGTCGCAAAACCTAACGGCGATGAGACGGTCTGGACCAAACACAATGGAGACATTCTGTTCAACTTTGTCATGTCAGGGGAAATGACTTTGGAAGGTGAAGGCAAAGATCCTTACCGCCTCACCCCAGGAGATGCGTTTGTCATCCCGCCTGGAATGGCAACCAAATACACAGATCCAACATCAGATTTGCAACTTCTGGAAGTGAATTTGCCAGGAGAATTTGACACCGAGAAACTTTAGTTAGAGCGAGAACCAGACTTCAGTTTGGCATGCTCTTGGATAGGGATTTAAAGGGAGGAACTACCAATGAGAAAACTAACAACCATTTTGGCAACCGCAGCGTTGCTGAGCACTACAGCACTGGCCACTGCAGGCGACACAAAAGTTGGTATTTTGATGGATATCACTGGCCCGATCGCCAACTTCATTCCGCCACTTCAAAACGCAGCAAACTTGGCGGTTAAGCAAGCCAATGCGCAAGGCGGTTTGCTCGACGGAAATGCGGTTGCTGTATACGGCGATACAACCGGCACATCACAAGGTGCAGTGGATGCCGCACAAAAACTTGTAAACATTGAAAACGTACCGGTGGTCATGGGGTCGCTGATGTCTGGCACTACAATCGCTGCCGCTGAAGCCGTGTTTATTCCATCGGGCGTTGCGGTGCTTTCACCTACTGCAACTTCACCAGCTATGACAGATTTGAAAGACAACGATCTTGTTTATCGCATCGTGCCTTCTGACAACTATCAAGGTGAAATTCTAGCGAAGATGGTGATGGCAGAAGGCTTGGACAGCGTCTCCGTTACTTACGTGAACAACGATTACGGGGTTGGAATCGGTCAAACTTTTATCGAAGCCTACAAAGCTGCCGGCGGGACAATCGTTGCTGAAAGCAAGCACGAAGAGAAAAAAAGACTCTTATCGTTCTGAGCTTGCAAGCCTAGCAAAATCAGATGCGCAAGCACTTATCGTTGTTGCTTACGCTGGCGACTCTGGCGGTAAAATTGTTAAGCAAGCGGCCGAAGGCGGCTTATTCACGAAGTTTGTGGGAACAGATGGATTGCGGGATGAACTGTTGATCGAGCAGGTTGGCGCTCAAGTATTGAGTACTTCTTTCTTCTCCTCTCCAACATCACCCGGCGACAACCCAGCCCAATCTACATTGCACGATGCCTACAACGCAGAATATGGTGAAGGTGCAGACAAAGCATTTGTTGACCAAACATATGATGCAACGTTCCTAACGCTTCTTGCGATCGAGCAAGCAGGTTCGGCGGATCGTGGCAAAATGGCAGCCGCATTGCGTTCAGTTGCTTCTGCACCCGGCGTAAAAGTTGGGCCCGGCGAATGGGAAAAAGCAAAAGCCTGATCGCAGAAGGCAAAGTCATCGATTATGATGGTGCTGGCGGCACTTACGATTTTGACGCAAATGGCGACGTGAGTGGCTTCATCGGCAAGTTCGTTGTTGATGGTGACGGCTACAAACAAACCGAAATTGTTCAGTAACTGATCGATAGGTCGAGTTAGTGATCCAATTGGAAAATATCTGTGTCGATTTTGGCGGCTTGCGTGCAATAAACAACGTAAGCTTTGAGGTCGACGCAGGTCGCATCACCGGGCTCATTGGCCCCAATGGTGCGGGTAAAACCACAGCATTCAATGTTATTGCTGGCGCACTGAAACCAACTTCAGGTCGGGTCATACTAGACGGCCAAGATATTACACATCTCAAACCGCACCAGCGCGCCGAACGCGGGCTGGCGCGTACTTTTCAAATACCGCACGAATTTGCGAAACTTACCGTGCTCGAAAACTTGATGGCTGCCGCGTCTGCACCAATAGGTGAGAACGTCTTCAACGTAGTTTTTCGTCGAGGTCATTTTGAGGCCGAAGAACGCGAAATCTACAAAACCGCACGCGACACGATTGATCTTTTGGAACTTGATCATGTTCGAGACGAAAAAGCTGGAAACCTGTCAGGTGGTCAGAAGAAACTCGTTGAACTAGGTAGAGCCTTATGCGCGACCCCAAAATCATTCTGTTGGATGAAATTGGCGCGGGCATCAACCGCACACTCTTGGGAAAACTGGCAGACAAGCTGCAGCTCTTAAACAAAGAACGAAATCTGACATTCTGCTTGATCGAACATGATTTGGACTATGTTTCAAAGCTCTGCGACCACGTTCTAGTGATGGCTCAAGGCGAGTTGCTAACACAGGGTACAGTTGACGAGGTTCGACGGGACGAACGTGTCATTGAAGCCTATTTCGGCGGCGGAAAGTATGAGGCGCAATCATGAACGCTCTTCTTGGAGTAACAGATTTGTGCGCAGGTTATGGCGGCGCCCCTATAATTGAAGACATCACATTCGACGTCATCGAAAATGAAGTCGCAGTGATCTTGGGACCAAATGGCGCGGGGAAATCCACCGTGCTGAAAACCATATTCGCGCTAACCACCATTTCAGGTGGTTCAATCGATTTGGCGGGCAAAGAGCTCACGACACAAAAAAACATCAAATCTTGTGAAAATGGGCGTCTCTGCGGTTCCTCAAAGCCACAATGTATTTCCAAACCTCACCGTTGACGAAAACTTGGACATTGGCACATACGCTGCTCCGCCACCTGACAAAGCAAAGACCCGAGCACGTGTTCTAGAATTGTTTCCCGATCTTACGGACAAACTCAATCAACCCTCGGGCGAACTCTCTGGCGGTCAACGCCAAATGGTGGCGATTGGACGTGCGTTGATGTGCGATCCAACTCTTTTGTTACTAGATGAACCCACGGCTGGTCTTTCTCCCGCCTATCTCGAACGCATTTTTGACTTGCTTTTAGATGTTCGCAAAACCGGCGTCACCATTCTGATGGTTGAGCAAAACGCCAAACAGGCCCTGCAGATTGCAGACCACGGCCATGTGTTCGTGAATGGCAAGAACTACGCAACTGGCACCGGCAAAGAGCTTCTGGCCGATGAAAATGTACGAAAATCTTTCTTGGGCGGTGCAGCATCATGATTGAATTTATCAACTTCTACCTCTTTCCCGCCTTGGCCATTGGCAGCATCTATGCACTTGGCGCGGTAGGAATATCCATGATTTTTGGAATTCTGCGATTTGCTCATTTCGCCCATGGAGACCTAATGACTGTCGGCGTTTACGGGGTGTTTGCCGCAAGCATCGTATTTCCAGTAAATCCGTTCCTGCTGGTCCCATTTGGAATGGCCCTGGCCATTGGTTCTGCATTGTTCGTAGACAAAGTGTTCTATCAACCGTTACGCAAATTGCCGACGATCTATACGGTTATTTCCTCTTTTGGCGTGGCGCTCATTTTCCGTTCGCTCATCCAATTGTTTGGTGGTTCAGGAAATCAAGTCTTTAATGCCGGCGGTATCAGACCTCCAGTGATCTTGTTCGACACTATTCGAGTCTCAAGCCTTCACATTCAAGCGGTTGCGACGACCGCTGTGATTGCCATTGCTTTGCATTACTTCTTGTCCAAATCCATGACTGGTCGCTCAATGCGTGCCGTAGCCGATGATCCAGAATTGGCGCAAGTTTCCGGTCTTGATACTGAGAAAGTTGTGCGTTGGACTTGGATCATTGGTGCTGCGCTTGCTGCGATTGCCGGGGTATTTGCTGGATTGGACACGAGCGCACACCCTAACCTTGGTTGGAACTTGCTCATGCCCATGTTTGCTGCGGCCATTCTTGGAGGCATCGGAAAACCTATGGGCGCCATGGCTGGTGGGTTCATTATCGGACTGGCTGAAGAACTGTCTTCCTACCACTGGATTGGTGATGATGCACTAATATCGCCATCCTACAAAACCGCCGTTGCATTTGTAATCATGATCGGACTGTTGATTTTCAGACCGCAAGGACTGTTTAAAGGGAGGCTTCTCTAATGGAACTTTCAGGTCTCTTTTTTTATCTTGTCAGCATTCTCATCGCAGGTGGCATCTATGCCCTGCTCTGTTTAGCGCTCAATATTCAATGGGGCATGGGCGGCGTGTTTAACGCCGGCATTGCAGGCTTCTTCGCTGTCGGTGCATATGCATCTGCAATCATAACAACTGGCGCATCCCACAAGCACCTTGGTGGGTTTGATATGCCGGTGGTCATCGGCCTAATCGGTGCTGCAATTGTTGCAGGGCTTATTGGTTGGGCCGTCGCCAAAATCTGCGTGCGGCTCAAAAGTGATTACCTGCCATGGCATCCATCGGCATAGCGGAAATTTTGCGCTTGGTTGTCGTCAACGAAAGCTGGCTGACAAACGGCAGCTTGGGAATCTCAGGCGTGCCACGTCCCTTTGCGTCTTTAGCTACCGGGCGAGCCGCCGATATCGTTTTTCTGGTTTTCATTTGGGCAATTGTCCTCTTAGTGTTCCTTTTCGCCCAACGGCTTTACGTTAGCCCATGGGGACGCAGTTTGCGTGCCATTAGAGATAATGAAAAATCTGCATCTGCTGCTGGCAAAGACGTTGAAAAATTCCGCATCCAAACATTCGTCATTGGGTGCGCAATAATGGGTATCGCGGGCGGTCTTTCTGCTCACTATTTCCGGTTCTTGTCGCCAACCGCATCTGATCCGATGCTGGTAACGTTCCTTGTTTGGGTGATGTTGATGGCAGGTGGATCGGGTAACAACAAAGGGGCCATCGTTGGGGCTCTCGTTATCTGGGTGCTGTGGTCTTCAACTGAGATTTTCACCAACAGATTGCCACCCGAATGGATCACCAGAAGCTCGTTCATTCGAATGTTACTTGTTGGATTACTGTTGCAATTTGTGCTGCAACGATTCCGTTCCGGCATCATTCCGGAAAAAGCACCAAAGCTAAAATACTCTGATCAGGAGTGACTATTCGAGTTCGCAAAATCACAAGAGACACGCGCAAGAAGCGCATTTAGGGGAGGATAAAATGAGTACATCAGAATTGTTGGGCCAATTTGGCGAAAAACTGCTGAGCGGTGAAATAGAGGTTGTGGATCTTTCAGCAGTCTTGGGACCAGAAACACCGTTGCTAAAACTGCCGCCGGAGCTTGCAGTAGATACACCAAAAATCGAAATCCATTCGATTTCGGAGTATGATGACAATGGCCCGTGGTGGGCGTGGAATTGGCTCAAACTTGGCGAGCATTCAGGTACACATTTTGATGCACCAATCCACTGGATTACCGGCAAAGACTATGCCGATGGCGCGACAGACACGATCCCAACTAAAAACTTTGTGGCCCCGGTCAATGTGATCGATTGCTCGAAGGAAGCGGCCGTCGATCCCGACTTCCTCATCACCGCAGACCAAATTAAGTCATGGGAAGCAGAGCACGGGGCCATAAAAGAAGGCGAATGGGTCGTTTTGCGCACTGATTGGTATAAGCGCAATGACTCCGAAGCGACTTCCTGAACGCTGATGAAACCGGTCCGCACACTCCTGGACCAACTGCTGACGCCATCGAGTATGTCATCTCAACCGGTGCAATTGGTTGGGGTAGTGAGACCATTGGCACAGATGCTGGACAAGCAGGCGGGATGGAACCACCCTTCCCCGCACACACCCTGTTGCACCAAGCCAACCGGTACGGTCTCGCAAGCCTGTCTGGCCTTGATCGCTTGCCTCCAAAAGGCGCGACGCTTATAGCAGCACCCTTAAAAATCAAGCACGGTACCGGCAGCCCAACGCGAGTCTTAGCGTTAGTGCCAAAAGCGTAAGTTGTGCGAAACATTGACGGTTGGTGCCACCGCCGCTCGCCAATGTTTAAAAACATGAACAAAGGGAGGCAGCATGGCAGAGCGTTCTTTTGCCAAAGAGGTTGAAAAACTTCGACTAGGCGAAGGTGAAGAATTCACCGGCGAAGGTATATTGGCCATTACCAAAGCGCTTTTACAGTGTGGAGTAGGCTATGTTGGCGGCTATCAAGGTGCGCCCATTATCCATCTGATGGATGTACTGTCTGATTCCCAAGACATTTTGGGCGAGCTTGGTGTGCATTATGAAGCCAGCGCGTCAGAAGCCACGGCCACGGCCATGCTCGCAGCTTCCGTTCATTATCCAATTCGTGGTGCTGCCACGTTTAAATCCACCGTTGGAACCAACGTAGCCTCTGACGCGTTGGCCAATCTCTCCTCAGGTGGTGTTACGGGTGGGGCGCTGATTATCGTCGGCGAAGACTATGGCGAAGGCTCTTCCATCATGCAGGAGCGAAGCCACGCTTTTGCCATGAAAAGCCAAGTCTGGCTGCTTGATCCGCGCCCCAACCTCCCTTCAATCGTGAACGCTGTTGAAACTGGTTTTGAACTTTCAGAGGCCTCAAATACGCCTGTTATGCTGCAAGTGCGTATTCGAGCCTGCCATGTTCATGGCAAATTCACCGCCAAAGATAACATGGCGCCAAAAATGAGCGTTGCCGATGCTCTGAGCAACCCGCTGCGTGACACGCAACGAATTGTACTGCCCCCTGCCTCATTCATGCATGAGAAAGAAAAAATCGAAAGACGACTTCCTGCCGCTATCGAGTACCTAACGACAAACAAAATCAACGAGTTGTTTGGGCCTGAAGAAGCAAATTTTGGCATTGTTCTACAAGGCGGAATGTATAACAGCGTTATCCGTGCTTTGCAGCGTTTGGGTTTGGCGGACATTTACGGCGCAACAGATGTTCCGCTTTACGTGCTCAACGCCACATATCCGCTGATCCAAGATGAGTTTTTAAGCTTTTGCGCGGGCAAAGAAAATGTCCTCATTGTCGAAGAGGGACAGCCTGACTATATCGAACAAGCGTTTTCTGCCATGCTTCACAAATCAGGTGCGACGACCAAAATCAGTGGCAAGAATGTTCTGCCAATGGCGGGCGAATACACTGGCAAAGTCATGCTGGACGGTGTCACTGCCTTTTTGCGTACATCGGCACCTCATCTGCTCTCACCAAGAGATCTAGCCCCCAATGATGTTTCGGAACCCAAACACGCGGCTGAACTCGCCAAACTTGTGCCCGCGCGGCCTCCTGGCTTTTGCACGGGTTGCCCCGAACGACCCATCTTCGCCGCTACCAAACTCGTAGAAGAAGAATTGGGACCACACCTGATTTCAGCCGATATTGGCTGTCACCTTTTTTTCCATCATGCCGCCGTTCGAAATTGGCGCAACGACTATGGGATATGGATTGGGGCCGGCTTCAGCCTCTGCCTTCAATTCGCCCGATGCGAAGAAGCGCTCCATTTCATTTGTTGGCGATGGTGGCTTTTGGCACAACGGATTGACGTCTTCGGTTGGTAATGCCGTTTTCAACCAGAGCGACGGTGTCATTGTCATCGTTGATAACTACTATTCGGCTGCTACAGGCGGGCAAGATATTTTGTCCTCGCGGGCGGTCAACAAGTCAAAATCCACCAAACATCCAATCGCCGAGGCTGTAAAAGGCATGGGCGTGAAGTGGGTACGACAATTAGATCGCACTTACGATGTTAGCAGAATGCGTGACACGCTACGTGAAGCACTGACAACCGAAGAAACTGGCCCCAAGGTCATCGTAGCTTCCTCAGAATGTATGCTCAATCTGCAACGCCGCGAAAAACCGTTGATCGCCGAAGCGATAGCCGCCGGCGACCAAATCTCAAAACCACGGTTTGGCATAGATGAAGACATCTGCACAGGCGATCATGCCTGCATACGACTGTCGGGATGCCCGTCATTGAGCCTAAAGACCCTTGACGACCCATTCCGCGACGCGCCAATCGCCTCAATTGATCAAACATGCGTTGGCTGCGGCAATTGTGGCGAAGTGGCGGACGCAGCCGTTTTATGTCCCTCCTTTTATCGTGCAGACCAGGTGCACAACCCAAGCCGGTTTCAACGCATCGCCAGCGCCGTGCGTACCAAAGTCATAACTGGTCTGCAAAATCTGCGTGAAAGACGCAGTTTAGAATTTGTTGAGGTCGAGGATGAGTAACGAAGAAATTATCAAAATCGCAATTCTGGCAGTCGGTGGCCAGGGCGGCGCCGTTCTCACAAATTGGCTCGTCGATGTGGCAGATCGCGGTGGCTACGCCGTTCAGTCTACATCGGTGGCAGGCGTTGCGCAGCGCACAGGGGCAACTATCTACTATATTGAGATGGCTAAGCGAGCAGACAAGGAACCAATCTTCTCGCTCTCACCAGCAGAAGGTGATGTCGACATTGTAATTGCTTCAGAATTGATGGAAGCAGGTCGTGCCGTCACGCGTGGGTTTGTTTCGCCTTCCAAAACGACATTGATATGCTCGACACATCGCATTTATGCGGTATCTGAAAAGGTCATTCCCGGCGACGGGCGGACGCCCTCGCTCGAGGTCATGGAACGTGCAAAAGAAAGTTCAACTGCCTTTATCGGTTTTGACATGGAGCGTGTGGCGCAGCACACAAAGACTATGATCTCTTCACCCCTCTTGGGTGCAATAGCGGCATCTGGGCGGCTTCCTTTCCCCAAGCAGCTGTTTGAGGACGCAGTTTCTGCTTCAGGACGAGGTGTTGATGCTAGCTTACGAGGCTTTCGAGAAGCATTTGATCGTGCCTCAAGTGAAAGATCAGAAATCCCCGAAGAGGCCAATCCTGCGTCGCCCATAAAATCTGTAAATGGCCCAAAAAAAACTGAAAACGAAGTATAAACATCTTCAAGAGCGTGTTGGCGAATTGCCCAGCGAATTGCACGTATTCGCAAACCACGGATTGCAAAAAACTGTTTCTTATCAGGATGTGGCATACGGAGAGAAATATCTGAACAGCCTTCAAAAAGCTGTCGCCATTGACAGCCCCGATAAGGCATACGCTTTTGCAAATGCCGCTGCAAAGCATCTCGCAAACGCCATGTGTTACAATGATGTTATTCAAGTGGCCGACGTAAAAACAAATTCGCGACGAGCTGATCGCATACGCAGCGAACTGAACTTGGACAAATCGGTCGTAATAAAAACAACTGAGTATTTTCACCCAAGAATTGAAGAGTTTTGCGGCACGTTGCCCCGCGGCATAGGGCAGTTTATAGAAAACAGACCGCGTCTATCTAGCAGTATCGACAAGATTATCAATCGTGGCCAACGCATCAGAACGGATAGTGTTTTTGGTTTCACCGTCCTTTGGATAATAGCGGGCCTGCGCCCAATTCGGCGCCGATTGTTGCGCCACTCCGTGGAGAATGCTCACATACAAGATTGGTATGGACTCGCTTTAGCAACCGCAAAATCCGACTATGAGCTCGCCGTGGAACTCTTGAATTGTCGGCAACTCATCAAAGGATATAGTGATACTCACTTGCGCGGTCAGTCCAAATTTCAAAAGGTGCTTTCCGGACTAGACTTGGTCAAAGGGCGTGATGATGCTGCAGACTGGATAAAACGATTGCAAGAGGCCGCTCTTAAAGATGAACAAACAGATGCGCTCGATGGAATGATCCGCACAATGGAAACTATGTGTGATCCGGCACCAAACCAGTAAACAAATGACGCTCTACCTTCACTGGGTCTTGCGCACTTGATCAGTATTTTCTCTGTTAGAGAGCACAATCGATCCCGTTGATTAAAGCATTGAGACTCCCCGTCAGCCCACTACAAAGTCTTGCGCGTTGAGTTCCAGAACTTCATCGTTTGCGTCAGTAACGACTTTTTTCAACATTGAAGCTTTTGGGAAAACATGACCGGCATAAAATGCCACCATCTTGAGTTTTGAGCTCAAATAGTCACTCGCGCCATCGCGTTCAGATTTGTGCGAAGCGGCTACCGCAGCATCTGCCATCACCCATGCGCCAAGGGCAATGCCGAAAAGTTCCAAAACATTTGCGGCAGCAGCCTGTGGCGAATGGTCGTTGCGTTCAACCAACCACTTGGTCACGTCCTCAATTGTTTGGGCAGCATCTTCCGCCATCGCTGATATTCTGACCCAATCCGCACTTGCATTACTTTGCTGCGCCGCATTTTTTTGCTGTTTCACGCATCTCACGAACCAATTCCATGGCAGCCATGCCTTGGTCTCGTTTGATCTTGCGGCCAACCAAATCCAATGCCTGAATACCAGTTGTGCCTTCATAAATCGTCGTGATACGCGCATCGCGGAAGTGTTGCGCAGCGCCAGTTTCTTCAATGAAGCCCATTCCACCGTGAATTTGAACGCCTAGCGAGGAGGTATCGACTGCAAGTTCAGTTGACCAACCTTTCACCACCGGTATTAGTAGATCCAATCGGCGCTGATAGTAGGCACGTTTTTCAGCGTCGGGCGCTTTGTCAGCCAAGTCTTCGGCTGCCGCGGCACGATAGGCGAGCACCCTCGCCGCTTCTGTGCGAGCTTCATTAGTCCAAGCATCCGTCGAATATCTGG
>LLEP01000036.1_pt1 | contig 14781 bp, 15 predicted proteins | sample 595871 | NCBI WGS metagenome assembly LLEP01 (sample SAMN02919316, study PRJNA255460) | bioreactor metagenome | biome: chemostat; feature: culture 2012_25.2; material: sediment; isolation source: day64 25degC chemostat 2012 inoculated with Wadden Sea sediment taken from... | place: Germany: Bremen ... | reverse complement strand
TGATGCGCCGATTGTTGCCAATGCTCTGGTTGATCAGTCTTCTGCTGAAGACAGTGCGGTGAACTTTGTGTTGCCAGCGAACAGCTTCACGGATGTTGATGGGGATGCGTTGACACTGAGTGCGACTTTGGGCGATGGCGCTGCGCTGCCAACTTGGTTGGTGTTTAATGCAGCATCGCGGACCTTTAGTGGTACTCCACCGCAAGACTTTAACGGCGACTTGGTTGTTGAAGTGACGGCCAGTGATGGCACATTGAGTGTGAGCGATCAGTTTACGCTTGATATTGTCTCGTCAGACCAAGTGTTGCTCGGCGACGCTGGGAACAATACTTTGTCGGGCGGCGCTGGCGACGATTTGCTGATAGGCAATGGCGGTGCTGACACCCTTATTGGCGGAGCAGGGTTCGACGTTGCATCATATGAAACATCTAACACAGGACTGGTTCTCCATACGGGATGGCTATCGCAGAACACAGGTGACGCATCCGGCGATACATACGCCTCAATTGAAGGCTTTATTGGCTCAAATCATAACGATGAAATGATCTTGGTAGAAGATCAGGTCTTTGTTTGGTCTGGTGATGGTGATGATGTAGTAACGCTTGCCGGCAACGATGGTTCTGTGGAGTTGGGTTCTGGTGACGACACTGCTTATGGCTCCGACGGTGCCGATACGCTTATTGGCGGTGCCGGTGCGGATAGTCTACATGGCTATGACGGAGATGACCGTCTCGATGGTGGTTCTGGGGATGATTGGTTTGTCGGCGGTGCTGGCAGCGACACCTTTGTATTCCGCAACGGAGATGATTGGGATGGCATTGATGATTTTGACACAACCGCAGATGTGATTGAGCTGCACGGCCAATCGGTTTCGAACTTCTCGCAACTCATAGCGAATGCCACTGAGTGGAATGGCACAAGCTACATTAATCTAGATAATGGCGAAGGACTTACTCTTCACGGAGTAAGTTTGTCCGACTTGACCGCCGATGACTTTAAGTTCGTGTAGGCAGCTATTTGTTGAGTAAAGTGTAGTGCGTAAACAAGCAGATCGTTGGCAGCCATTGGCCGGCAAGCTTCGAGCATTGCGTGGTGGGTTTGTCGGCATTGGGTTGGTGAGCTTGATCATCAATGTGCTGATGCTGACGGGCCCAATGTTTATGCTGCAGGTCTATGACCGGGTCTTGGCAAGTGGATCAGTGCCCACCCTTGTTGTCTTGGGTGGTCTAACGGCTGGTCTGTTTATCTTTTACGGCATATTGGATGGCTTGCGCAGTCGAGCATTGTTGCGGATCGGGCAACGTGTGGATGCACAGCTGAGTGGCGAAGCGTTTGAGATTTCGACGCTTGCACCACTTGTGGTTGGTCAACAATCTGGCCAAGTTCGTCCAGTTCAAGATATCGATGGGTTGCGGCAGTTCCTGTCTGGTCCCGGTCCAGCTGCGATCTTTGACCTGCCTTGGATGCCTTTGTACTTCGCAGTTGTATTCCTGTTTCACCCACTGCTTGGTTGGTTCGCTTTTGCAGGTGGGTTGTTGCTGTGCTTGTTGATCGCACTTAAAGAAGTTGTTTCACGCAAACCGGCAAAGGAAGCTGCACAAGAAGCAACGCGACGATCTGGCTTTGTGGAAATGGCCCGCGCCAACGCAGAAGTCATCAAATCGATGGGCATGTTGGGCCGCTTACGTCACCAATGGAACAAACACAATCATGCCTATCTGGATCGACAACGAAAATCGACTGACGTTGCTAACCTGTTCAGCACCACCACCAAAACCGTTCGGTTTTTGATGCAGTCTGGCATTCTGGGACTTGGAGCGTGGCTAGCAGTACAGCAGCAAGTGTCTCCGGGTATCATGATCGCAGCTTCAATTATGATGTCACGGGCGTTAGCCCCGATCGAACAAGCCGTGGCGCATTGGTCCGGTCTTGTAACCGCGCGACAAAGTTATGGACGACTAAAGAGCTACATAAGTAGTCGAGCAGAAGACGCCGACCTTATGGAGCTAGAACAACCTGAATCAAGTCTGAGGGTTGATAGCTTGAGTTGCGCGCCAACCGGCGCCAAAAAACCATTTGTGCGTGGTGTTGCGTTTGAACTAAAGGCTGGCGATGGATTGGGGATCATTGGTCCATCAGGATCGGGTAAGTCCACCTTGGCGCGATCCATCATTGGTGTTGTGCCAGCCATGCAAGGAACGGTGCGGTTCGATGGATCAACACTTGATCAATGGGATGAAGAAGCGAGCAGCAAGTTTGTTGGTTATTTGCCGCAAGATGTTCAACTTCTGGACGGAACAATTGCACAAAACATATCCCGTTTTGACAATGAAGTTGATGACCACCAGGTGGTAGAAGCGGCTCGTACGGCAGATGTGCATGATTTGATCGCCTCCTTGCCGCAAGGATACAACACGATAATTGGATCAGCTGGCTATGCGCTTTCTGCCGGACAAAGACAGCGCATAGCACTAGCAAGAGCCATTTATGGCTGTCCGTTCCTTTTGGTGTTGGATGAACCCAACTCGAACCTAGATGCAGAAGGTGAAGCGGCGCTATCAAACGCTATCAAAGCCATGAGAGAGCAGGGCTCGATTGTCATCGTCATCGCGCATCGTCCGAGCGCCATTGCTAGCCTTGATACCATTCTTTGCCTGAAAGATGGGCAACAAACCAACTTTGGTCCAAAGGAAGAAGTGCTGCGCCAAGCGATAGCGCCGGTACCTGGCCGAGAGGCAGGGTAGGTTCATGGAACAGACTTATGACGACGGCTTGGGCAGCAGCATAAATTTTATCATTGTAACAATGTTCGTTCTGGTTATTGCCCTTTGTGGTGGGGCAGTGGCGTGGGCGAATTACTTCACTATATCAGGTGCCGTTATTGCTTCTGGTACGGTCGTTGTGGAAACAAATGTCAAACACATCCAGCATCAAGATGGGGGCATTGTCAAAACTGTAGATGTTGCAAATGGCGATATTGTTAAAGCAGGCGATGTTTTACTGAGACTTGATGACACCAGTATTGGAGCTAGCTTGGCCATCGCGCAATCCAGGCTAGATGATCTGACAGGACAAGAAGCAAGGTTGATCGCTGAGCGGAACCGAGATGAGAAAATCTTGTTTTCTCCCCACTCAGAGCAGTTATCACCTTCAGACTCGCAGGAAACGTTTCGAGAGGGGCAGCTTAAGCTGTTTGAATCGCGCAAAAATCGGATTGCAAACGAAAAGCTTCAACTTACGGAACAAATAGCGCAATTGGATAACGCCATTATTGGCTATGAAGCGCAGCTCAATGCGCGCAATGCGCAGTTGGAATTGGCAAGTGAAGAACTCAAAAATATAAGAGAGCTGTTCCGTGAAAACTTGGTGCCTGCAACACGCGTTTCCACATTGGAGCGTGAGGTCTTGCAGGTGCAAGCCGACATTGGCGAGTTAAAATCAAAGATCGCCCAACAAAGGCAAGCCATTGCCGAGCGCCAAATCCAACTGTTGCAGGTGGATGAAACATTCACAACCCAAGTCTTGGAGGCACTCAGCAAAGTCCAAACCGAGATCTCAGGGCTGCGCGAAGAGCTGGTCGTATTAACTGACCGGAACGCGCGTTTGTACATCAAAGCGCCAAGGGCAGGGGTGGTGCATGATCTCGCTGTTCACACCATTGGTGCCATTATTGCACCAGGTGAGCGCGTCATGAGCATCGTCCCGAGTGATGATCAGCTCATTATTGAAGCGCGGGTTGATCCAACAAGCATCAATCAGCTCTACGTAAACCAAACTGCAAACCTACGCTTTGCGAGTTTGGACCCACGAACCACACCCGAAATTGCGGGTGAGGTGAAGTCTATTTCTGCAGACCTGCTACTGGACCAAATAACCGGGCAGCACTTCTACCAAATCCGCATCAAGATCAACACTGAGGAACTGGCCAAACTTGGGGAACAGCGCATTGTTCCCGGTATGCCAGTGGAGGCCTTCATTACAACTCAAGACAGAACTATACTCTCTTACCTGATCAAGCCAATCGCTGACCAAATTGCGCACTCTTTGAGGGAGAGGTGATAATAGCTAACGGCTAGATTTAATTTTTGTTGGGTAAATCAAATATGGAAGGCCCTTGGCCTGTTCTACGAAGTGCTTTGGTACGGCGATCAGGTTCACGTTTGGATTGTTCCTTTGCAACATATACCAATACTGCGTCCAACCTTTTGTGATCCACAATCTCTGCCCGATTGACGGATCGCAGTTTGTCAAAGGTTCTATAGGGTAGGGACACGCCATCATATTGGATTTCGACCTTGCCATCCGGGTAGTCGCAAATGGTCACAATCTTTCGCGCTAAACCGACTGTGAATTCGCTGGGTTCGATCATGAAACGAACCTTGTCATACTGAACCGTGAGATTTTTGGTGAGCGTGCGCTCAAACTTGTAACACATTGCCGCATCCAAGCATTCATGCTCTGACAAAGGTCGATGCATGTTTTTTGGATTGTAGGGCGCTTTGCCAAATCTTTGGTTGTAGTCGGCGATGAAAGTAGGGGCGAATGCATTCGCTTCTTCAATCGTTGAAATGTCGCGCAAGCGTAGCTCTTTTACTAGCCGATCTTGCAGTGTTTTGTTGGCGCGTTCTACGCGACCTTTAGCTTGTGGCGTATTGGCGCAGATAATATCGATGTTCAGTTCATGCAGTGCTCGACCAAATTGGGTCATCCCCGTCGTGACATCCTTTTTGGAAACATGATGCGTCCTAAACACAGAGTGCTTGTCGCTATAGAATATCATTGGCTTTCCATACTCACGCAGATAAGTTTTCGTCGCATGGAAATAGTCAAAGGCATTCTCTGTTTTGCAAAATCTAAGGTGAACAATTTTGCTGGTGGCATCATCGATGTAAACGAGTAGGGCGCATCTTGGACCCCGGTCCTCAAACCAGCGATGATGTGATCCATCAATTTGAATCATTTCACCAAAACATTCGCGCCTTAAACGCGGTTGATGTATTTGGCGTTTTGATTGTTCTTTGCGCGATATCCACAAGCCCGTTTCAATCATCCATTTGCGCAATGTCTCTTTTGAGACCGACACATCGTGATGCTCAATCAACTTCTCAAGCGCTAATGTTGGCCCAAAGTCATGGTAATTTTGGCGCACAATCTCGACTACATAGTCTCGAAAACCGTCTGGAAATTTCCGATTACTTGGCTTGCCGCGTTTCTTCGAAATCAAGCCCAAAGCACCATTTTGGCGAAAATCTGCCACCAAGCGGGTCATTTGACGACGGCTCACACCAATCGTTTTGGCCGCCTGAACCACACTTATGCGCTGCTTTTGAACGTCCTCGATGACTTTAATCCGTTGTAGTTCTTTCTCGCTCATTACAAACAATCCCATATTTGCATGCCTCACCGTAAACTGATAAATCAACTTGATGAGACATTTCTAACTTGCTAATGTGAGACATTACTAAATTGCGCTTACACATCAGTTTCCGATAATATATGTTATGGAACTTTTTTTGTTAGTAGTGAAATCTCAACTGTGCAATTTTCAAAGACTGCTTCCTTCCCAAACCCATTATGCGATAGACTATCCTATGCTCCCTTGAAATCCGGCGAGACCACCAACCTGAAAGGTCGCCCTTGAGCGGTTCTGGTTTGCCTAACCCTTCAAACGATGAGCGTTCAGTTTGTTGGATAAGCTCATTAATCCGCATCAATGCCTTCTTGTCTATTTCAATCCAGTATTGATAGTCTTCCCAAGTTTGATCTGAGAAAACAAGCTTCACTCGACTAGCGCGCTCTCTGTTCCATCTCCCGCATCAAGTTGCGCGATCGCATCACGCGTCCGTCTTGCGTTGGTAGGTGTTGACAAGAGATGTAAAGTTTCATTGATGGAGTTCCACGTATCTAGAGAAACAACCACAACAGCTTCACTGTTTTTTCTTGTGACCAGAACTTCCTGTTTGTCTTTCAAAACACGATCCATCATGCTTTTAAAGTGAGCACGGGCATCTGAAAATGTCATCACGTCCATATTTTGGCTCCTAGCATTTGTACAACATATGGTACACTACATGTAGCTACAAAAGAGTCCAACCTGAGCAATTGCCATATTGTCATAGGCCTGTTTAGTCACTTCGCGAAACAGTCCAGTTTCCGCCGAAATAACCATTTCAATTGATGACTGACACCAGCAGGTGCACGCGGTATGTTGCTGGCTATGGCCGACTTTGCTGAACGAAAAGGTTTCAAGCCAGAAACATCACTTTGGGTGCATGCTACAGAACTATCAATCCACACGTATCATATGTGTTATGTGCAACTTGCCGCTCGTGGATTGGCTAGCCGCGTTATTCGCGGTAACTCGCTTTCAATGGACGTGTTTTCATGGGCTTACCTTCCAGCAACGCCGATGTTCTTAAATATGCATGGTGAGCCGGTTGCAGAACAGCGCGGGACTGCAAGTAATTGCAATAAATATTCAAATGACCCAGACGAATTGAAGGTCTATGAAAACCCCGCAGCCGAAAAAGCGACTTACCAATTAGACCATTTTGATTGAAAAGACCTATAAAGAGCGCTGTGAAAATCCGCATGTGCAAGCGTCAAAGCTTTCCGGCGCGAAAAACCGCTATAAAATCAAACTTCGTGGTGCGGGCTATCGCCTGGTCTATGAAGTTCAAGAAAGCCAAGTCCGCGTAATTGTGGTCACCGTTGGCAAACGAGAGCGTGGCACTGTTTACCGTACGGCTGGAAAAAGACGACTTTAGCGAGTTCGTGAGCACTGATATTAAATTCAAAGCAAACTGAAATCGAAAACATATTTGAAACGCCTTACATATTTCGGATCCATTTTCACGTCCCGGGCCGGGAAAAGTCTCTCTAACCCGGCGCCCCGGGCTTTCCTCCGGTACGAGCAGCATGCCTGCCCCAGGGCTTCACGCATCGAACTGTCATCTTGACAAACCTTATACTAAGTGTAGTATTTTGGACTTAATATATTATTAGGCTTAGAATATGGGACATAGAGTAGGCTCTCTCCAGGCAATACGTGCGTTGCAAAGAATGGGGGCAAACATAAAAACGGCGCGACAAAAAAAGGCGAATATCTATCACAGATTTCGCCAAGCGCATTGGTGTGTCCAAAAATACGGTCATCAGCCTTGAGAAAGGAGAAGCTGGCGTCAGTGTAGGAACACTTACAATGGCCTGCCTGGTTCTTGGCGAAGTGGATCGGATTGCTAATCTAATGGATGTCCGTTCTGACGAGACCGGTTTGATGCTCGATAAACAATCACTCCCCAAACGCATAGACGGACCGCGCAAAACAACAAACCGATCACAAAGTAGTGCTCCGACACCATCAACGGACGATGACAGCGGGGTAAGCTTCTGATGCCCGAAGCGATTGTCGCCCTTGGCGCAGGAAAGCGAATAGTCGGCCGGTTGCGGTTTGAAAGTGATGGCGCCAAGCAGCATTCCCAGTTCGAGTATGATCTGGAATGGCTGGCCGCGAAGGACAGCTTCGCGCTTTCACCCGCACTGCCGCTACAAGGAGGTGGGTTCTATGCATCCGGCCGTTACGACAAGAGGTTCGCCCTGTCGGGTTGCTTTTCAGATGCTGCGCCGGACTCTTGGGGGCGCGCCTTGATGACCCGCGCACTTGGAGACGGGCTCACGGAATTTGATTATCTGGTGCAGTCGGATGATCAGACGCGGCACGGTGCATTACGGCTTCTGGGTGAAGACATGGAACCATTATCGACTTTGTCACCACCGGTGCCACGTATTGTTGACTTGGAAGAGCTGCGCCAGCTTGCAAATAGATTTGAACGCGATCCCGGGAGCGCCGAAGCAGAAGCTAGGAATCTGGCCGGTGTTGCCGGTTCATTAGGTGGTGCACGTCCAAAAGCAAATGTTGAGGGTGACGGCCATCTTTGGATCGCCAAGTTTACTTCAGAGCGGGACACAAAGCCGATTGAGCGGGTGGAGATCGCAACACTAAGGCTTGCGCGTGCATGTGGTTTGCGCGTGACGGAATCGTATCTCGAGCTAAAGAACAGCGATGCGCCGATTGCACTCATCCGCAGATTTGATCGCCGAGATGGTGCACGCATTCCTTACATATCGGCTCGTACCGCGCTCGATTGGCAGAGTGACGAACCTGGATCATATACCAACATTGCAGATGCCATTCGTCAGATTTCAAAAGACGCAGTGGCGGATTTGAGAGAGCTCTGGCTCCGGCTTGTCTTCACCATCCTTGTTTCAAACACGGACGATCACCTGAAAAACCATGGGTTCATTTATATGGGTGGGGATCGATGGCGCCTATCACCTGCTTTTGACATCAACCCCGCTCCAAACCGTCACCGCAAACTGGAAACGGCCATTATGGAAGGGGGAAGCTTCGATGCGTCCATCGAGTTGGCGCTTGAAGCCGCGGCCTTCTTCGAACTAACAGATGCAGAGGCGGCGACGCTTGCTGCTTCGATGGCGAATGAGATCACAGCGTCATGGCAGAAGACGCTAGCTGATCTGGGAACGCGCGGCACAGATATCAGGCAATATGCTGCTGCATTCGAACATGATGAAATGGAACGTGCACTTGCGTTGGTCTGATTATTGAGGTGGTGGACCGTGTGTTACTTGCCTGACTGTATTGGCACAATTTAACGCTCAAAGCCCTCAGTTTCGCCCGAGTGAGTAAGGGCAATTATGATCTTTCCAGTACAACCGCGATTGACGCAAAAGAGATCGCTTTCAACAACATCAAGATAGTCTATTGCTTGGCTAAAATTCAAGATGTGGCCTGGGTTCCAATTGCCCTTAAGCACCGTCAGGTTATCAACAACCCTTCTCATCTTTCAAAGTGACTATTCCTTGACCGGGAAATGTCCAAAACCCCAGTCGCAGAAATGAAACTCGATGTGGGCGAGTTGGAACGTGATTAACGTGCAATGCGTCTAGAAAACACTCAACCAAAGAGTACAGAAAACTTGTCCGAGTTTCCGCGACAACCTCTTTTGAACCGCTTTTCATTGATCATTTTGTCCCGGGCGACCAAAAACGCAATTGAGGACATTCGAACACAAATTCAAACAATCAATGAATCTCTACTAACGATCCAAACGATGATCGTCTCGCTTACCGCAACCAAACCGGATGAGATCCAACTAGCGCTCGACTACATCAATCAACGGTCGCAAATACGCCAAATGCTCGTTGCAGAATTGACAGAACTAGACACCCCTCGCCTATCAGATTTGCAAGAAAGACTAAGGCACTTGCAACAAAAGGAAATGGCCGAACCTTTGTTGGAAAAGAGCAAAAGGAACCGGAACATGAGCGATAATTGCTGGCCCATATTGGGCCACGATGCCGAATTTCCTGGCCCATTTTGGGCCACACCACAAAAACCGCTGGCCCATATTGGGCCAGCTCACTCTAACTCTTTGAAAAATAACGGAAATTCGAGCGGACCACCAAAATCAACTTCGCCGACCCATAACACATTGAAAGTACAGCGCTTTTCGCGCTGGCACGAGGGTGCGTAACGTGTGGAGATTTACGAGCCGAAATACCCAAGGTAGGGAGGCGAATAATTATTCAAATCTAGACTTGAGTTATGAAACGTCTGCCTCTGATCGAGCTCGCTTCATGAACAACTCGCCGTATGGAAGTGCGGCAAATTCGTTGACGCTCTATTTCTGGGTCGGTTCTGGTTCAAAAGAAACGCTCTCATCATCAAGGGCCGTAGTGCACTTGAGAAACAAACCGAATTCAGCTCGACCATATTGCTGTTTGCCCTGATTGGTATTCTTACGCCATCTGCCTATGCCCAGGAATGGTCTACTAGCGGCGACTTCAAGCTAACATCTAGGAATGCCTTTGCTGTCAAATGGCAACCGCCCACCACAAAATGGAAAAACCAGTGAGATTTCGCACTCTCTGTGCCAGGACAGCTATTTGAATTAGCAAAAATGCCAACGACTTTTGAAGGTGCAACCGGACTCGATCAACTGTTCTCCCTTATCGCGTCAGTAGAAGCACCGAACAAACAATACAATGCGGTACACCTTGAGGCGAAAGTGCTGCCCCCTGCTCTACAGTCTCGGTTGAGCATTCAGGAAGTAGTCGAGTGGATTGAAGCAGAAAACATTCAGCCGACAGCATCGTTCGACCAAGAAATGCAAGATCGAATGGCCGAGCGTCTCTTGAAGGACGCTGGATGGGCAAAATTTCAGCGTGGAGAATTGAGCTTGGGCGCATTCATGGACCGAATTGCAAGAGTATGGGCAGGCTTCCCGATGGAAAATGGTCAATCTGCATATGAGGGCATTGCTGGCAACAGAACGGTAATTTCAAGAAGGCGATTTAGTGAGGCTATGAGCGCAATTTTTCCAAATGCGTAGGTTGAGAGTAAAAAACTAATAAAACGCTCCCACGGCCAAAAAAAAGCGGCCAAAATGGGTGAATTATCATCAAATGAAGTATCAACAGTTCAAAGAGGACGGAAATAGATGGCTCGCAGATAGCAAAACAGCAAAACAGCAAAACAGCAAAACAGCAAAACAGCAATGATGCGTGGTGGCAAAAAGACAAAATGGCAAGGGGGCAACACAACAAAAATGCAAAAAGGCACAGAAACTAAAGCACAAAAAGCGAAAAATTCTCATACCGCGATAACCGAAGTTGAACGGGCGAATGGTGACGGTCAAAGGCATTCCCATTCTTGGAGCATTGCTTCCAATTGGGCGATAAATGGTAACCCCCGCCTAAAACCAACATCTGTCAGATCGTCAGATTTGTCGTTTGAATGTTCAGATATTCTTCAAAATGTCCCTGATGTTCGGCTGTCTTTTAAGAGATTTCTCGATGTGTTCGCGCCACCGGGGCCCGGCTTCCATGGCGGTCGTATAAGCCGCAGATAAATCATCTGGGCGATCTTCAGCCATAACCTCAAACAAAAAAAGCGGCTTGTTCGCGGTCTTTTGATGCCTTTAATTGACTCGCACCCCCACGTCGACGATCAGCAACAATTAGCTTATGAACGGCAAATTTCTCCGGCCTGGGGACTTGCACAAGAATGCCCGATCTATAGATCGCTGCCGCGTAGATCGGGTCCGCGATCAAATAATTGAGATAATTTAAGGCCTGCGCGTTTACACCCAGTGCTGGCAGTTCGCGGACAATCTCTTGACCAAACGCTGGCGTCAAAAACTCTACCAATTGGCCACTGCCGCCTTGTGCCCAACGCCATGTCTTGTTTGGATCATGGTCGGGTACTGGATCGAATTTCAAGGTTGAAAATGTGTCAGCAAGAGCTGGGTCAACGTGGTCTTCAAGTGCAACACTCAGCCTTTCAAATTGAGCAATATCGATATCGCCGGTATTTGCCATTCCACCTAGGGGCAATCGAACACCAAGCTCACCCTCATAGAGGCGGAACGCGTTTGTTCCGACTATTGTGCCCCCAAGTCGAAATGTGCCGGCATCTGCCAAGGCTGACAAAATGGACCCTGTCGCCCTGTCGGTTGGGGTCATGCCCTCTGCGCGCAGCAACCTAACCAATCGCGCCCGTTCCACCCGACGCTCCTTCGCCGTCGCGCGCAGCTCCTCAATACGATCAACACGCGCGCGCGTTTCTTCATTATTCTCGCCAATATAGAAAAATCGCATCTCACGCCCAACGCGCCGCGCAGCATACCAATATGCCTTGTCACCGCGTTGTTTTAGCGTTGGTTTTCCCTCAACACCCGACGCGGCGTCATCGCGCAACAATCTTATCAAATCCGTGTATGCGCTTGTTGCGATGCTGCTAAGTTTTATCATACCTATCAATTTCTACTTTTGCTTGGCATAGTGATACCTATCAAAAACGAAAAATGCTAGGCACTAACACTCTCAATCAAAGAAACGCCATCAATCGTGCAGGTTTCAGCCACTAAGCGGTTACTTAGCTGGTTCAAATTTTTCAAATACTGCTTGCATTTGCGAAGCCTGAACCAACGCAGACGGCATAAGCCCGCCGAGTTGAACCACGTCATTTATTCCATCAAAACGCGCACAAAGGAAGTCCTGCGTGTAACAGGCAAAGAAGCTTTGTTTTTGCTTATCAAACCAGAAGACGCGGGAATTATAGTAATTCCCAAAGACCAATGGGATGTCTGGTCGGTCCAATGCCTCAATATCTTGTGCCGCAAAGTCGCCAGAAACGGTCAAAACAAGATTGCGGAATTCCGTCGAGCTAATAGGCGAAGAGATTGTTCCGCGCACGGCATTTGGGTGCACAACAATAAGCGGCAACCAGTTTAGCAATATTTCATTCTCTAAATTGCTCATGCCGCCCGGCTCGCGCGACTCGTCGGCGGTAAAAATAACCACAGTATTTTCAAGCAACCCACGGGCCTGCAACCCAGTCATCAATCCCTTCGCAGATTCATCAGCATATTTCAGCGCGCGCATTCGCTCGCTTTCATCGGGCATAAAATCTTTAGGGACGTTGTACGGCGCATGCGTACCCGATGTTAAGAATGAAACGAACCATGGCGCATCCGGGTCAAGGCTGTCGATATAGTCCAGCCCATTTTCAAAGAGGCTCAAATCATCAACGCCCCAGCCATTAGCCGTGTAGAATTTATCCCAATCACTGCGTCCTTTGATAACATCAAAGCCAAGATGGGAAAGGTGCTTGTCCTTATTCATAAACCTCAAGGCTGCGCTCTGAAGGAAAGCAGTGTTGTAGCCTTCTTTTGCCAACACTGTGGGCAATGCGGTGTGCGCTACAGGATCATCAACCGCCAAATCATTCCAAGGAGATCCCTTGCGCAAGAAATTAGGCAGGTGGCCCGTCAGTGTAGTAAACAGCCCATTGCTTGTCTGGGTCTGATTGCCAAAATAACGCGTAAACGCCAAATTCTCGGACGCTAGGCCTGCTAAGAACGGCATATCACCCTGAGCGATACTGTGTTGCGATATACCTTCCAAATAGACAACAACCACATTTAATCGCTGCCCTTTAGGGCGATCAAACAGCGGCAATGTTGGCTCAAATGCCCCGTCTGAAAACTCCCGCTGATCGACAGTCAGTGCCGGTGCATTAATGCGCGCTCCAAGAGGATGGGTTTGCATCCAACCAGGGTTCAGCGGATTAAGTTCGTTAGGTAGAACAAAAACCGCGCCAAGCAACACAATTGCGACGGGTAAAATTACAAACTTTACCCATCGAAACTTGGTAAGAAATGCAGCCAGAACTGCAACAAACGCCAATATGCCAAAGCTTATAAAAAAAGCCGATCGTCATGCCTGACCCTTCAACGAAGGTAGGGTCTAACGCATAGTGAACCATGTCCAATTTGATGTGCGAAAAATTATAGAGGATATGCTGAATATTGGCAGCGTAAAACAAACCCAAAATCAGCAGGATCGGCAACGTAAATCGAAGTCTGACAAACAGCGAGATAAGCGAAGCTATAAGTACAAACAGAATATCGTTGTAAACGCCTACCAAAATTGCGGAACGATACTGCTCCCACCAAATTAGAATGGTTTCCACTTCATTCCCCGGGTTAAAGTATACCTGAGAAAAACTCTTCCAAATGTCTAACACTAGAAGGACAAGGCGATGCAGTGCCGTCATTAAAGCTAATATGAATACAACGCGACTATAATCATGATAATATTGTAAGGCTCTTGAATTTATCATTTTTCTTAATCGAAATACACTGTTTGGGCTGCTCAGATGCGACTTTGCATTCAATCAGGTAGGTTTAGTTGGTGCGCCCAATTTGTTCAACTGCATAATTTCTGAAAAGAAAATAGCCTTTTTTGCGCCAAACCCCCACCCCCTCACTTCGCCACAAAAGGTGCCAAGCTTTCTTGAAACGCTTCGATGAAATCGAGCACCAATAAAGACCGGGTGCCGGAAAGCGGGCGCAGGATGGAGAGCCGGTGCTCGAGCTGCGGTTCGAAGGGTCGGCTGATGACGCCTTTATCCTCAAATTGTGCTGCATCAAGCGCGCTGACAATCGATACGCCTTTGCCTTGGCTAACAATGGTGCAGGCGGCCGTGAACTGGCGCACCTCAATCCAAGAATTTAGCGAAACGCCTTGTTGAGCAAAGCTTTGCGACAACGCCACATGAAACGGGCTATCGCGCCGCGAATGCACGATCTTTTCATTTTGCAGATCAAGCGGCGTGATGGATTTCTTGCTCGCTAACTCGTGGCCCTGAGGCAAAATGCAGACTGTTTTGATCGGGATATCGATCCGCTCAGTTGCCGGGTGGCCAGAAAACCCGTCTGTAATACCACAGTCATATTGCTCACCAATAATCCACTCAAGGATTCGCTCTGGTCGGTCCGGCTCAAGGGTTACGGTGACCCCTGGTCGCTGATCCAAGAATTCTGTCAGAACTTTAGGAAGATGGCTCGTTGCAAAACCTGGCAAACACGCAATTCGCAAATGCCCCGCTGTGCGTTCTTTTAGATCGCGCCGCAGGTCTTCGAGATGATTTAGGCTCTCAAACACCCTTGAGACCTCAGTCAGCATATAGCGTGCTTCGCTGGTCGGCGTGAGCGTGCCACTTTTTCTTTCAAACAACTCAAACCCAACTGCTGAGGAGAAATCTGCTAATAACCGGCTTACCGCTGGTTGAGAAACACCCAACGACTTTGCAGCTTGCGTGACGGATCCAGTTTTGGCTGTGGCCTGAAATGCCTCCAGCTGTCTTATTTTAAATTTCAACGACTTATCCTATTTCAGCGTCCAACTTTGCCCTTG
>LLEP01000035.1_pt1 | contig 15074 bp, 13 predicted proteins | sample 595871 | NCBI WGS metagenome assembly LLEP01 (sample SAMN02919316, study PRJNA255460) | bioreactor metagenome | biome: chemostat; feature: culture 2012_25.2; material: sediment; isolation source: day64 25degC chemostat 2012 inoculated with Wadden Sea sediment taken from... | place: Germany: Bremen ... | reverse complement strand
CTCTCGATCCTTACCGACACGCCGTCCTTCCAGGCGCTCCAGAATTTATGATCGACGCCAGAGCTGCAGTTGACCTGCCAGTGCTGCGCAAAGATTTTATGTTCGAGCCCTATCAAATCGCCGAAGCCCGCGCATGGGGCGCCGATTGCATTTTGATCATTATGGCGGCGCTGAATGATGATGATGCGTTGCGCCTGACTGAAGCCGCGCTCGATTGGGGCATGGACGCCTTGATTGAAGTGCATGATGGCGAAGAGCTAGAACGCGCGCTCAAGCTGCCGTCCAAATTCATCGGCATCAACAACCGCAATCTGCGCACCTTTGAAACCACTTTAGACACCACCATTGAATTAGCGAAAAATGTTCCGGACGACTGCTTACTGGTCAGCGAAAGCGGCATCTTTACCCATGCCGACGTACAAATGTTGAACGACAACGCTGGCGTGAACACATTCCTGGTCGGCGAAAGCCTGATGCGGCACGACGATGTGGAAGCGGCCACCCGCGCGCTATTGTTCGGAGATGCCTAATGGCCGAGGATCGCCTGACCCATCTCAATGAGGAAGGCGAGGCCAACATGGTCGACGTAAGCGGCAAAGCGCCCACGCTGCGTGTGGCAACGGCACAATCGTCCATCACCATGTCAGAATCAGCTTTTGATACGGTCAAAAATGGCGACCTAAAAAAGGGCGACGCCCTGGGCACTGCCCGCTTGGCTGGCATTATGGCCGCCAAAAAAACAGCAGACCTCATTCCGCTTTGCCATCCATTGATGCTCAATAAAGTGCAAATCGAAATTACCGAAGCGGAAGACGCGCCGCGTTTTGACATCACAGCCACGGTCTCAGTCGAAGGCAAAACCGGGGTGGAAATGGAGGCACTCACCGCAGCCAGCGTCGTTGCCCTCACCCTTTATGATATGGCCAAGGCGCTTGATAAAAGCATGGTGATCGGGCCAACGCAGTTGATGAGCAAAAGTGGCGGCAAATCTGGCGATTTCAAAAGGGTTTAATATGGCGGAGCTCAAACCGGTCGATGAGGCCCTGAATGAAATTCTGGCATACGCCGATCCTTTAGCGCAAGAAACGATCGCGCTGCGCCACGCACTTAATCGTACGCTTGCCGAACCAGTTGCAGCGCTGACCAGCCAGCCCCCCTTTAATGGCTCCGCTATGGATGGCTATGCGCTCAAAGCAAGTGACGGCGCCAATGGTACAAAATTGACCAATATCGGAATCGCTGCCGCGGGCACACCTTTTAACCGGCCATTGGCGAATGGCGAATGCGCGCGCATTTACACGGGCGGTGAGCTGCCCGACGGCGCAGACAGCGTGATCATGCAGGAAAAGGTCGCAGTTGAAGGTGATCAGATCACGCTGCAAGACGACGTGGCAGAGGGTCAAAATGTGCGCCTGAAGGGCAATGACTTTGCCAAAAGTCAAACCATTGTGCCGGCAGGCAAATGCCTAAATCCATTTGACATTTCCCTGATTGCGGCCGCAGGACATGGAAAAATTAGTGTCAGCCACAAGCCCAAACTGCACATCCTCGCAACGGGCGACGAATTGGTGCAACCCGGCCAACCGCTAGCTCAAGGGCAAATCTATGCCTCCAACGGTTTTGGCCTCACGCCTTTATTCGAGCTGACCGGTGCCACGGTCCAAGATTTTGGCGTTGCCATCGACGAACAGGCCAAACTGGAAGCAAAATTGCGCGACGCCTTGAAGGATGAACCAGACATCTTGGTCACCACAGGCGGCGCCAGCGTGGGCGACAAAGATTATATGTTGGCTGCATTGCAGGCCATCGGTGCCGAAATTGATTTCTGGCGCATCGCCGTGCGGCCCGGAAAGCCACTGATGTTTGGCCGATTGGGGAAAACCCTAATATTCGGTCTGCCGGGCAATCCGGTATCTGCTTTGGTCACGGCAACTGTTTTTGTCCGTCCGGCAATTGCATCATTGACCGGACAGGCAACCGAAACCAAAATCGTCCAACTGCCGCTCGCCGATGATCTGCCGAAAAACGGCCCACGGCAATTCTATCGCCGGGCAAGACTGACCGCACATCAGGGGACGTTAGCAGTTAACCCAATTCTCGAAATGGACAGCGCCCACCTCTCCTCATTGTCGCAATGCGATGGATTTATCGTCCAACCACCCTTCTGCGAAGGGAAATCGGCTGGAACATCGGTTGAAATGCTGATTTTACCGTGGGCCTTATGAGATTGCCGCTAGGCCTTTAAAGGTCGGCTCCAGCATAAAGTCAGCGCGTACGGCCCGACCGCGGCCAAGTTCCTTGGCCCGGTAAAGTGCCTGGTCTGCACTGCGGATCACCATATCTGCAGTCTCGCCGTCATCCGGCCACCAGGCTACCCCAACACTCGCACCGACATAAAGAGCAAGATCCTCAAAATAAATCTTTTCATTTACTTGCTCAATCACACCGTCACAAATCATCATGATGCGGTCTTTGTCGGCTGCATTGTCGAGTAAGGCGATAAACTCATCGCCCCCAAGTCGCGCAACAATTCCACGCTTCCCGATCACATCTTTGATGCGTTGCGCCACCACCCTCAAAACTTCATCACCAGCATGGTGACCATAAGTGTCATTGACTGGCTTGAAGCGATCCAAATCGATGCACAAAACAGCACAAGTGCCCAACTGGTCTTCACCAATTTTTGTTTCCAATGCCTTTTCAAAGCGATGACGATTGGGCAGCGAAGTCAGCCCGTCATGTTCGGCCAAATAACGGTTATGTGCTTCGACCTTACGCGTCCGATAAACGAGGCGCGCATAAGCTATCGTAACAATCAACATCACCAAGGTGATCACAAATAGCATTGCACCGAGTGCCGGAAGTGACCGTGTCCAAATGCCGTGCGATGGCAAAACTGAACTCCAACTGGCAAATATTTTCTCGTTTTGCAAGCCCGATTTCAGCACAACTATATTCGCTTGCCCCTCCGGCTTCGTCAGGGAGATTTGGAAGGCGTCCAACTCAATCTCTTGGGCGTATTCCGCAATACGGTCTTTATTGAACGGGCGAAAAGCCACAAGAATATGAGCTGGGCCATCTGGCAACACCATCACATCATCGGGAACTATCGCCTGGGCCATCAAAATACCAATCTGGCCGTCAATTTCGCGTATGTCATGCACGTATAGTGGAGGATCATCGCGCACCGGATCTCCCTCAAACCAATACGCACCAGAGTCACCTGCCCGCCTGCTCATATATTCTTCTTGCGCGCGATCAACGATGTCTTGCGCTTGAGCCACAAACCCAATTCCCTCGTTTTTGAACGTAAAAAGTTCGCCTTCCGCATGCAACAGCATTTCGTTTTGTGGGGAAATAAGCGCAGATCGATCAATCCCATATTCTTTAGGAAACCAGCCCAACATTGCGTCTGCAAAAAACACGCGGTCAGGCCCCTCGCTTACGGCAACAACGGAGGTGTCCCACCAAGCAACCTCCGAAAGGCGCTGCGCAACATCCACAATTTCGTTTTCGATCAAATTGGTCACTGCCCGCTTATCCGCAGCAGATTTAAGATCGTTTGCCGCTTTGCCTGAAATATCCAGCACAAAAAGGCTCGAAATCACGAAAGCGATGACAAGCACGACAAAGGCCGCGAATATTCCACCAACGGAAAAAAACGATTCTGCTCGGAGTTCTTCTGTTCACGCGACCCTCTGCTAACCAAATGATTCAGTACATTATGGGGATATGTATTTGCTATAGGTTTAAAATTCTGCAGCGTCGCCGCATAGGGTTAATATACTGCTATCAAAATAAGTATCTGAAATATATTCATTTAATGGTTTAGACGTCATTTCACAAAAGAACACCGCGAAACATATTCAAAAAAAGTATAAACATACAATTTTGCAAATCATTCGCAACACTGTTGCGAACGCTTCTCAATTGCATTATAGATTCTATAAAATGAAACCCTACAAATGAGAGTTGCAAATGCCTACCTTGCTCAAAATTTTGCCCGCCCTCGCAATATCGACAATTCTTATGGCATCTGTCGCCCAAGCGGACGAAAAGTTCAAAGCTGTAACAACATTCACAGTCATTGCTGACATGGCCGAAAATGTTGCCGGCGATCATGCCGAAGTGGTGTCCATCACCAAGCCTGGCGCTGAAATCCACAATTATCAGCCCACACCGAAGGATATCATCAAAGCACAGGATGCCGATTTGGTGATCTGGAATGGACTCAACCTCGAACTTTGGTTTGAACAATTCTTTGAGAATCTGCGCGATGTGCCAAGTGTTGTCGTAACTGACGGCATTGAGCCAATGGGCATCGCGTCGGGCCCCTATTCGGGTAAGCCCAACCCCCACGCCTGGATGTCACCTTCAGATGCGATGATCTATGTAGACAATATTGCCAAGGCGTTTGCAGAGCATGACCCAGAAAATGCGGCGCACTATCTTGAGAATGCTGAAAACTACAAGGCCGAAATTGAAGCAGTGGTTGCTCCAATGCGTGAAAAACTCAACAGCATTCCAGAGGACGAACGTTGGCTGGTCACGTCCGAAGGGGCGTTCAGCTATTTAGCGCGTGATTTTGGGATGAAAGAGCTGTATCTATGGCCGATCAACGCTGACCAACAAGGGACGCCACAACAAGTGCGCCAAGTGATTGATCAGGTGCGCGCCAACAACATCCGTGCAGTCTTTTCAGAAAGTACAGTGTCTGATGCGCCGGCCAAACAAGTCGTGCGCGAAACTGATGCACTATATGGCGGCGTTCTTTACGTCGACTCGCTAACGGATGAAAGCGGCACTGTGCCAACTTATATTGATCTTTTGAAAGTTACCACCAGCACGATTGCTGAAGGCCTGACCCGATGAATGATATGCGCGCTGTAGCCAATGGTGGCATCAACGTCAAAAATGTCACCGTTACCTATCGCAACGGCCATACGGCCTTGACTGATGCCAGTTTTGAAATCCCACAAGGCACCATCACGGCCCTTGTGGGGGTCAATGGCTCTGGCAAATCGACCTTGTTTAAGGCGATTATGGGATTTGTGCCAATCACCGAGGGCAGCGTCAAATTGCTCGGCAAAAGCGTGCAAGAAGCTTTGCGCGAGAATCTCGTCGCCTATGTGCCCCAAAGCGAGGAAGTCGATTGGGATTTTCCCGTGCTGGTCGAAGATGTGGTGATGATGGGCCGCTACGGCAAAATGGGCTTTTTCCGCATTCCCAGCAAACGAGATAAGGAAATGGTCAACGTCGCGCTCGATCGGGTCAATATGGCCCAATATCGGAAACGGCAGATTGGCGAACTATCTGGTGGCCAAAAGAAGCGCGTGTTTCTGGCGCGCGCCTTGGCGCAAGAAGGCGAAGTGATCCTGCTGGATGAGCCTTTACAGGCGTCGATGTGAAAACCGAAGACACCATCATCCAATTGATGCGCGATTTGCGGGCGGAAGGCAAAGTGATGCTCGTGTCCACCCACAATCTGGGGTCAGTGCCTGAATTTTGTGACCGCACCGTGCTGATTAAAGGCACTGTACTTGATTACGGCCTGACAGAAGAAATCTTCACCCAATCCAATTTGGAAAAAACGTTTGGCGGCGTACTCCGTCACTTTGTGTTGGGCGGCTCAGACCTGCACGATGATGAGGATAAACGCCAGTTTGCCGTTATCACGGATGATGAACGCCCCTTGGTGCTTTATGGCGAAGAAGACAAGATGGAAACCCAAACCAAAAACACGGATAAATCAGATGATTGATCTGTTGCTGGAGCCCTTTTCTTACGGATATATGCGCAATGCCATCTGGGTCACTGGTTTGGTGGGGGGCGTGTGCGCCTTTCTTAGCGCCTACCTTATGCTCAAAGGCTGGTCTTTGATCGGCGACGCTCTTTCTCACTCTATCGTGCCGGGGGTGGCTGGTGCCTACATGTTGGGCTTGCCCTTCTCCGTTGGAGCCTTCTTCTCTGGCGGTTTGGCGGCGGCGGCCATGTTGTTTCTCAACCAGCGCACCAAATTGCGCGAAGATGCAATCATCGGCCTAATCTTCACCTCATTCTTCGGCTTGGGCCTGTTTATGGTGTCGTTGTCCCCGACCTCGGTCAATATCCAAACCATCGTGCTGGGCAATGTGTTGGCGATAACACCCGCTGACACTCTGCAATTGGCGATTATTTCCGGCATTACCTTGTTGATCATGGGCACCAAATGGAAAGACTTTATGGTGGTGTTTTTTTGATGAAGACCATGCCCGCTCAATTGGCTTGAAGCCAAATCTATTGAAGATTGTGTTTTTTTACGCTGTTGAGCGCCGCCACAGTTGCTGCGTTGCAAACAGTGGGAGCCTTTTTGGTGATCGCGATGGTGGTCACCCCGGGGGCAACCGCCTATTTGCTCACCGACAAATTTCCGGTCCTCATTTGGCTGAGTATCGCCATTGGCGCCCTCACCTCAATCATTGGCGCCTACAGTAGCTATTTTCTCGATGGGGCAACCGGTGGCATCATCGTTGTTTTGCAAACCCTTTGCTTTCTCACCGCCTTTGTCTTTGCGCCCAAACATGGCCTGCGCGCCCAACGCGCGCGCCGCGATGAAAAGGTCACCTCATGATGGAATGGTTCGAAACCAGCCTATTGGCTTTTCAGTTTCCCTTTATGCAGCGCGCCTTTGTCATATCAATCCTTGTGTCTATTCCTGCGGCGTTGTTGTCGTGTTTCTTGGTGCTCAAAGGCTGGTCGCTGATGGGGGATGCGATTTCCCATGCTGTGTTACCCGGCATTGTATTGGCCTACATTTTGGCGATTCCACTGGCGATCGGTGCCTTTATTGCCGGTATGATCTGTGCGTTGGGCACAGGCTACCTCAAAGAAAACAGCCGCATCAAAGAGGATACGGTGATGGGGGTCGTCTTCTCCGGCATGTTTGCGCTGGGGTTGGTGCTATACACCAAAATCGAAACAGATGTGCACCTCGATCATATTCTATTCGGTAATATGTTGGGCACCAACAATTCTGACTTGATGGAAACCGGCATCATTGCCCTTGTTTTGACCGTCTTAGTCATTGCGCGCTGGCGAGATCTAAAGCTCTATGTGTTTGATCCGCAGCATGCAGCGGCCATTGGCCTGCCTGTGCGCTGGCTGCACTATGGCCTGCTCGCAGCCATCTCGCTAATTGTGGTCGCCGCGCTCAAGGCCGTCGGCATCATTTTGGCCATCGCCATTTTGATCGCACCCGGCGCAATCGCCTATTTGTTAACCCGCAAACTTGGCCCCATGCTGATTATAGCCACGTTGGTGGCAATCTTTAGCGCCTTTACTGGTGTCTTTTTAAGCTTCCAGTTGGATAGCGCACCCGCACCCACCATTGTTTTGGTGATGACGGGCTTGTTTATTTTGGCCTTTTTCTTTTCCCCGAAAGCCCAACGTGCGCGGCAAATTACAAATGAATAAGGGGGCCGAAGCCCCCTTGTGATTACAGCCCGATATCCTTGCGGATATGCGCGCTCAAATCTTCAACGTGACGTCGGCGAGCACGTTTTGTGCTGGCACGACCTACGACTTGACGCCGGTTGAAGATTTGGCGCCAAGCCAAACCTAATCGTTCAAAAAAAGTTGAGTGTTAACGCGTGTTGTTTTTTCATGTTTCCTGTCAAACGCGCAGCCGCGTTCGTTCCCCAAAATTGGAGTTAAAAGATGCGCGAATGCGTGCGGAAACCCGCGCGAAAACGCACGATTAAAGATGAGTCCTCGGACGCAAAAAAAAGCGCCTAAGAAGGGGTAGTTTTGATCGGATGACAGCGAGGACGCAGTCTGAACGTCCTCAAAGGACGTCGGTTATTTGGAAACCGGCGTAAAACGCGCCGGGGTGCTGATTAGCGTATGATTATGGCTCATAAAATCCCCTTTGCAGTTGCGGCACCGGATGGCGCCTAAGTTAGAAGTTACGGTTTGCTCATACGCCCCTCGCCCATAAATGACAATAGGGGGTGCGACAATTTGTACACCTTGTGCTTTCGCGTTGCATTATCGCAACAGTGCGCCACTCAAGGTCCATTCTATGGCCCCTATTGTAACCTTATGTAATTGTGAAGAAAAACGTCAGTGAAAATACGGGACTTGCAGAACATACAAAGAACGGTTATTGTTGTTCAACATTTGTTCCGATTCTGAAAAAGGAAGTCCAATGCTGACCCGCAAGCAACATGAGCTGTTGATGTTTATCCATGAACGGATGAAAGAAAGCGGCGTGCCGCCATCTTTCGATGAGATGAAGGACGCGTTGGATTTGAAATCTAAATCGGGCATTCACCGCCTGATCACTGCGCTTGAAGAGCGTGGCTTTATTCGTCGGTTGCCCAATCGCGCACGCGCAATGGAAGTCGTTCGGTTGCCAGACAGCATGAACCCCTCACTTGGCGGCAAGAAATCTAAGTTTGAGCCAAGTGTCATCCAAGGGGACCTCGGCAAATCGCCTGAGCCACGGCCTGCCCAGCATGTGCCCGAAGATACGCAAGCGCCAGTGCATGTGCCCGTGATGGGGCGGATTGCTGCTGGTGTACCCATTGAAGCGATTCAGACGCAATCTCACACAATTGCTGTGCCGCCTGAAATGCTGTCCGGTGGTGAGCATTACGCACTGGAAGTGCGCGGCGACTCGATGATCGACGCTGGTATCTTCGATGGCGACACGGTGCTGATCAAAAAACAACAAACCGCCACCAATGGCGAGATTGTTGTGGCGTTGGTTGATGGCGAAGAAGCCACACTTAAGCGATTGCGTAAAAAGGGTAATTCTATTGCCTTGGAAGCCGCAAACGTAGCCTATGAGACGCGGATTTTTGGCCCAGACCAAGTCTCTGTGCAAGGTCGACTGGTTGGGTTGTTCCGCAAGTACTAAATCGGAGAGCTGGTTTGGGTGGGGCACTAGTGCTTTACACGCCAAGGACGATGTGCATCTGTCACGCTGTGCTCAACCCTGATGCCGCCCGCATCGTTGAAATATAATGCCGCATTCCCAAAGCGGCGTGTGTCCCAGTTGCGCAGGAACCGGTTTCCTGCCTCGCAATCTTGATACAAATAATCTTGTTCGATGATCAAATCGACAAAACCACAATCTTCTAGAACCGCGGCCTTTTCTCGGGCAAACAACACAGTTCTGCCTTCAGGCATATGCACAACGCATCCCTGCCCATCGCAATGGCCCACCAGTTGCTGCTGTTCCAATTCAACACCTAACCATTCAGCCATACGCGGGTGGTAAAATTGTTGCCGATCCGATCAATCTGCGCCCACTGCACTGCCTCTGTTTTCACAAATGCTGAGCGGGTTTGTCCCGAGACCAAAATATCCGGCGTGGCCGCTGTGCCAAAAAGGCTGATCACAACCATGGCCACAAGCGGCGGCACAAACCGCCAGGCAGATTTGGCGATCAGGAACAGCATTAGCGTTCCGCCGCAAAGCGGCAGCACCCATCCGGCCAAGGGCGCAACATAGGTCCACTCGCCCCCCAGATTCGTGAAAAACCGCGCAATGATGATGACATATTCAATGCCCCATCCCGCCAGTGCCAAAATCGGCACCTCCAAGCCAAACGGCATCAAAACGCAAGCAAATATGAGTGCGGGCAAAATGAAGAACCCGACCAGAGGCACAGCGATTAGATTGGCAAACAGACCAAATGGCGCAAATTGGCTAAAGTGAACTGCTGCGATCGGGGCTGTCGCAATACCTGCCACCAAACTGGTGAGACTTAACCCACCCAGAAACTGCGCCCATTTGGGCCACTTGCGCGAATGGCCTTGTGTCTTGCTCCATTCATAGACGCCCACCAATGCGCCCACCGCCGCGAAAGACAATTGAAAGCCTGGTTTAAACACCTCATTGGGATAGAGCAAAATTATCGCGATGCACACCAACGCAACATTGCGCAATGTGATGGCGCGGCGTCCCGTGAGCACTGCAACGAAGGCCACAATCAACATGATGGTTGCGCGTTGGGTCGCAATATTTGCGCCGGAAATGCCAAGATAAAACAGTGCGGCACCCATGGCAGCGACAGCTGCGATTGATTTTGCAGGCGTGTGCGGCGGAAATAACGGCAGCGCCAGCAAGAACCGAATGCCCAAAAATGCACCACCGGCCACCAAGCTTAAATGCAATCCGGAAATGGCCAACAAATGCGCGAGACCACTGACGGCGATTTCGTCGCGCAATCCAGAGTCGATTGCAGATTGATCCCCTATGATCAGTGCGCGGGCGATAGCGGCATCTTGATATTTCATACCAGCCTTAAAACGCCCCGCAATCTCTTGACGCACGTCAAAAATGAAATTTTGAACCAGCGACCAAGCATTCTGTCGACCATCAGAAAGTGCAATTGGATCAAGCGTGCTGCCATAGGCACCAATACCATCAAAAAAGCTATGAAATTGTGGGTCATATCCACCCGGATAAACCGGCGTAGGCACCGGAATAAATCGGGCTCTGACCTCAAAATGATCGCCAATCGCAGGTTGCGATGAAGGGATAAGATGCTTTTGATCTATCGTTAGGCGAACAAACCGTATGCGATCCAAAGCACTGGGGCGCATTGAGCCCAAATCAATCACAGCGCGCAGATCACCTTCGGGTCGAATTTCAACTTGTCGAATTTCACCACTGATCACCCCGCCGTCGGATATGCCAGCAATTCTGTTCCCCGCAGTGCGGCGGTGCCAGCCATCAAAGCGATGCCAAAGGCGACAAAGCCAGCCAAGAAAAGACAATTGCGCAATACTAGATTGTGAAGTGCACGCGCGGCCCCTCCCCAAAGGACCACGCAAAGCAGCGCGTAAAGCCAAACTGACGGCTCTACCGATAGTTTTGTGTATACTCCAATGCCAAGGATCAATGCGAATGGCAGCAAGACAATGCGGCGGCGCGCGAAATCAACGCCATCAACAAGTGGTCGGGCAACCACACGGTCATCCGACTGAAATCTTGGTTGTTTACCCTCGCCCCGTAGCAGTTTTTCTAAAGTGGCGTCTCGGGTGGAATATGGCTCAAAATCTATATCTTTAAGTGACACGCAACATCCCGATCTTGCGCAATTCTTCACCTATGGTACACAGGCAAGCAATTTTCTCCAACTTTTCCAAAATGAGTGCTTCATGAGCAAACAAATCATCACCCGCTTTGCCCCCTCTCCCACAGGCTTTTTGCACATTGGCAACGCCCGCACGGCGCTGTTCAACTGGGCGCTTGCAAAATCTATGGGCGGCCAAATGCTGTTGCGCATTGAAGACACTGATAAGGAACGCTCAACTGAGCCAGCGATCCGCGCCATCATCGATGGTCTGGATTGGATGGGCCTTGATTATGACGGCGAACCGATCATGCAATCGGAAAATATCGACCGCCATAAAGAAGTTGCCCAACAATTGCTGGACGCAGGTCACGCCTACAAATGCTATTGCACGCCTGAAGAATTGGATGAGATGCGCGAAAAAGCGCGCGCTGAGGGTCGCAACGCCTTTTACGATCGCCGTTGGCGTGACAAAACGGATGCAGATGCGCCAGCAGGCCAACCCTTTGTTGTGCGCATCAAGGCGCCCCTTGAAGGCAATATCGTCATTGACGACCAAGTGCAGGGGAAAGTGACTTTTAAAGCCGAGAACCTGGATGATTTCATCATTCTGCGCTCAGATGGTTCGCCAATCTACCAATTGGCCGTAGTGGTGGATGATCATGATATGGGCGTGACCCATATTTTGCGTGGCGACGACCACCTGACCAATGCAGCACGCCAAACCATCATCAATAATGCTCTGGGTTGGGACGTGCCGGTTATGGCGCACACGCCGCTCATCCACGGGCCGGACGGGGCAAAACTGTCCAAACGACACGGCGCACTCGGTGTCGGTGAATATCGCAAAATGGGCTATTTGCCGGAAACCATTCGGAACTATTTTGCACGCTTAGGCTGGTCACACGGCGATGAGGAAATTTTTAGCTCCGAGCAGTTTATCGAGTGGTTTTCTTTCGCTGGATTGAACAAAGCTGGCGCCCGCATGGATTTTGCCAAAATGGAAAACCTCAATGCCCACTATATTAAAGAGGCTGACGAAAAACGTTTGTTCGACTTGATGGTTGGTTTGGCAGAAGAATTGGGATTTGAAGTGCAAAAGGCAGGGTTACTTGCCCATGAGCAAACTGTGCTCCAGGCCCTGCCTTTGCTGAAGCCACGTGCCAAAACCATTTTGGATCTTATTACCGGCGCGGAATTTATTTTCCCGCAACGACCATTACAGTTTGAAGAGAAAGCACAAAGCGCTCTTGACGACGATTCAGTAGAAATGCTGCGCGCCCTTCAGCCGGAATTGGAAGCAATTGAAAGCTGGGATCACGACACAATTAGCAATGTGATGCGCGGATTCGCCGAGGCAAAAGAACTGAAATTCGGCAAGGTTGCGCAACCTTTGCGCGCCGCACTAACGGCTAAGGCCGCCTCACCCGGCTGTTTTGACGTACTCGAATTGTTCGGCAAAGACGAAAGCCTATCACGTCTTAAGGAGACGACTGGCGTATAAATACCTACCGACCAGAAAGTTTCAGGGGTGGCAACTTGCGTATCGGACCCAAATCCTATACCTGAAAGCCAACCCTATCCTGGGTCGACGAGTTTAACGTTAGTGGGGAACGTAGGACTTTAGTCATTTTCTGAATCTTGAAGGAGGCCAATCATGACCGATCGGATTGCTAAATTAGAAATTGATGGCGAGAGCTATGAGTTCCCTGTTTTGTCTGGCACAGTCGGACCCGATGTCATTGACATCCGCACGTTATACGCCAAAACGGGTCATTTCACATTTGATCCGGGTTACACCTCCACGGGTTCAACTGAATCCGCCATCACATATATTGATGGCAATAAAGGCACTTTGCTTTATCGCGGCTACCCCATTGAACAATTGGCCGAAAAGTCGAGCTTCCTGGAAGTTTCCTATCTGTTGTTGAATGGCGAGTTGCCAAGCAAAGCAGAATTCGCGGAGTTTGAAGAGAAGATCACGCGACACACCATGTTGCATGAGCAAATGGTGAAGTTTTTCGAAGGTTTCCGCCGCGATGCGCACCCAATGGCTATCATCTGTGGTGCCGTTGGCGCCATGTCAGCGTTTTATCACGATTCAACCGACATTACCGATCCAAAACAGCGCGTGATTGCATCACATCGTTTGATCGCGAAAATGCCAACAATCGCCGCATGGGCTTATAAATATTCAGTTGGACAGCCCTTTATCTATCCCCGAAACGATCTAGGATTTTCTGCAAACTTCTTGCGCATGTGTTTTGCAGTACCGGCGGAAGAATATGTTGTGTCGCCAACTATGGCGCGCGCTATGGACCGAATTTTTACGTTGCACGCTGATCACGAGCAAAATGCATCAACATCTACAGTGCGTTTGGCTGGCTCTTCTCACGCCAACCCATTTGCGTGTATCGCGTCAGGCGTTGCATCACTTTGGGGGCCGGCACACGGTGGCGCCAACGAAGCATGCCTCAATATGTTGCGTGAAATTGGCTCCGTAGATCGCATTCCCGAGTTTATTGCACGCGCAAAAGACAAAAACGATTCATTCCGCCTCATGGGCTTTGGGCACCGGGTATACAAAAACTTCGACCACGTGCCAAAGTCATGCAACAAACTGCCCATGAAGTACTTTCTGAACTCGGCGTCGAAAACAATCCAACGTTGCAAGTTGCGCAAGAGCTTGAACGTATCGCGCTCGAAGATGATTATTTCATCGAGAAAAAGCTTTATCCAAACGTCGATTTCTACTCTGGCATCATTTTGGACGCGATTGGCTTCCCGACATCCATGTTCACAGCAATTTTTGCAATGGCACGTACGGTAGGCTGGATTTCGCAGTGGAAAGAAATGATCGACGATCCAAAACAAAAAATTGGTCGTCCACGTCAGCTTTACACCGGTGCGACTTCACGCGATTATATCGACATTTCAAGCCGCTAAACCGGATTAGATGTAAGATAATATCCGTTCACCCGGATCTTGACGGGGCGCCTCTGGCGCCCCTTTTTGCATCAATTGGCGGATTTCTTCAAAGCCATCGCGTTGCGCCGCGCGGGCACTTTCATTTTCAGCCAATGTATTTGCAGCTGTGGCCAAATCCTCAACACGGGGAGATGTCCCCACAATCTCAGGCACCAATTGCCGGCCAAGCAAAATGTTTGGCAACCCAACCAGGGGGCGCCCGGCCCGTTCATAATGCGCCCCGATTTTTTTATCAGCGACATAAAACAAGACATGCGGCACATCCGCAAATGCGAGTTCTAGCGTCACCGTGCCACTGACAGCCAATGCCATCTTAGCGCGCTCTAGCGCCCCTTCAAATGCTATACGCCCCGCTGCAATGCCAATCGATTCATCTTGAAGCTCATGCCGAAGATGATTTTGTAAATGCTCGACTGTGATCAGTTCATTCTCGGCAAACCCTGCCAAACCATTTGTCACGCGCATCAACGCACTCAAATTGCGCTTAATTTCACCCCGCCGAGAACCCGGTAAAAGCAATAGATTTTGGCGCAGCTTTGATTCCGCAGAAGAATCTGGCGTCAGGCTTTCAGCACTATGGCCGACATATGTACATGCTGGGCCGTCAAGCTCTTTAAACACCGCTGGCTCGAAAGGTAACACTGACAAAATTTCATTATAAAGCGGCTTGATCTTTGCAGCGCGCTCCGGCCGCCACGCCCAAACAGAGGGTGCAACATAGAGCAAGATTGGCAAATCAGGCAGGCGCTTACGCACTCCCGCGGCCACACGATGCGAAAACTCCTGAGAGTCTACCAACAACAACATATCGGGCTTGGTATTCACAACAGCATCAATTGTTTGTTTCAACCGCCAAAGCAACAGGGGCAAGCGCGTATATACGTCGCTCCAGCCCATCACCGAAAGATCTGACATAGGGAAAAGCGCGGCCAGCCCAACGCTTGAAAGCGCTGGCCCGCCAACCCCAATTAAATCGATTTCATTATGCGCCCGAAGATCGGCCACCACATTTGCTGCAAGC
>LLEP01000034.1_pt1 | contig 16493 bp, 25 predicted proteins | sample 595871 | NCBI WGS metagenome assembly LLEP01 (sample SAMN02919316, study PRJNA255460) | bioreactor metagenome | biome: chemostat; feature: culture 2012_25.2; material: sediment; isolation source: day64 25degC chemostat 2012 inoculated with Wadden Sea sediment taken from... | place: Germany: Bremen ... | reverse complement strand
AAGCAATGCTCGCGTCAAAGCCGATTAAGTCGCTAATTTTATTGACATTCTTGAATGGATTTTCTGCTGAATTTTCAGCAAAATCTAAGTAGTGCACATTCATCATATCAAGGTAGGCGCGGATTGAATTATTTGGTGCGTCAGCGCGAGATTTCGCAATGTTTTGTGCAGCGCCGAGGCGCCACAAACTGCAGGTCGGATAGACTTGCTCTTGGTATTTGGCGACGACTATATCGTGCTCGTCTAAACAAGCTTCGGCCAATTCGACAAATTTCTCAGGGAAGAAAGGGGTATCCACTGGTGCGACCAGTAGGCGATCATGCTGTTCTGAGCCACCAAGTGCGCTTGCCCATCTGTATCCAGCATCGATTCCACCCAATGGGCCAATTTGTGGCTCGAAATTGTCAAAAAGCACGGGCATATCTGTGGGTGTAATTGAGCTTTGGAGTTCATTGCTGCTCGAAATGGCGACCTCACTTACCTGACGTTTTATGCGACCCAGCAGCAAATCTAGGAGGGACTTTGAATCAACGCGCAGTGCGGACTTATCCACACCGCCCAATCGTCGCCCGCTTCCGCCAGCGAGAATCACGCCATACACAGTCATCTTTGCGTCCCACGAGTTTTCATGAGGACTGTATAGCGATGTGCTTAGAAAGTGACCAGCCGAATATTATGCGACTGCTTCGAGCCGTCGTTCGCTGAGAAGTATGCGATTGAACTCAGCCGGCGCATCCAGATTAACCAAATGGCCAGTGTTTGGAATTCTATGTAGCCGCGCATTTGGTATCGTGGCGGCAAAAACTTCAGCCTGTTTTTGTGTTCGATCGAAGAACTCTCCAACGACAATTTCTGTCAGAGGAAAAATCTTTTCAAGCTTGTCGCGACCGTCCCATTCCAAAGCAGCCAACATGGTTTCCCTGGCCAATGTCGGTTCGTCTTTGTGCAGCAGAGCGGTTTCCATGCAAATACTGGCTTCGAACGAGTGCTGGCCATGTAGATTGATCAGATGTTTTGACAAATTGGACCAGGGCATTGTTTTTAAAAACATTTTGGCGAGAGGCAAGGTTGTAGAGTCGAGCAAACTGTCAGTTGCGCAATAGTTTGTTTCAACCAAGATGAGGCGTTCGATGAGCTCTGGTCTTTTGTGTGCGACAATTTGCGCCAGAATGCCGCCGAACGAATGCGCACATAGTGTCACAGGTCGACCAATACTGGCAATATAGTCTAATACGTCCTTTGACCAAGTTTTAATCAAGTTTGCCCGCGTTATTCCAGATTTGTGTGCAGCATACTCAAATACAGAAACGGTATGATGAGACGATAGGGATCGCAGTTGCAGACCAAACTGATCTGCACTCAGCAGTGTTCCCGGTAGAAAAACAATGTGCTGGCTCAATGGAATACCCCAACAATAATACTGAAAAATACACATACAAAATAGCGCAAAACTCGCACCTACACACTATTCGACGTTTTTGGGGTTTGTAAAGAACGCCTATTCAAACGGAACGTTTTGTCACGTCGGCGTCAAAGGGCCATGCCTGGCCTGTGGGCTTGCTGAATGTCGAGCAAAAATGTGTTGGAAAATTTGGAGGCCACGCCCAGATACTGTTGCTAGTTTCAGCGGAAAAACGTATAAAATTATAGGAAGTTAGGCAAATGAGGTGTCCGACGAAACCAGACTGTGGTTAGCGTGGGACACAAGTTTGCATTCCTAGGTTGAAATATTTGAATTAGGGACCGGCTTGAGAGGTCGAATTGGTTATTCGATCATCGCCCACATGAATCTGTCTCCTGCCGTCACATCATGAAGTCTGACAACCCGAAACAACTCTCCAAATTTAGCGATGCGGACCACATTGGCATTTGTCCATTGGCCACGGTTTTGATCATATGTGATATGATTGGCACGGATATTGATGTCCGTCGACGCTGTGATTTTTGACCCTAGCAATGGAAGAAATGAGCCATTGTTTTCCCAACTGAAATTTCGCTCTACCCAGCCGTCATTGTAGCGTCCCAGATAGACCCAATTGCCACTGATCGCACCTTCTGCGTGAACCGCAGCGTTCCCTAATATGTAAGCATGTTGTCGGTCAAACTCGGCTTCCATACGATTTGCATCATCTTCAACGGTACTCACGCTCCTTACATAGCGTTTCCCAAAGTTCGTAAGCCCCCATAAACGAAATTGGACAATATGATAAAGTTCATGGGACCAAAGCGATAGATTATTGGCCGAGTTACTGTTGTCGAACACAATAGTGTCGATCAACGCAACAGCATTTGCTTCGCCATAGCGAATTGCGTTCGCTTGCACCGACAAGTCTCCTCCACCGCCAATACGAAATTGAACACGGCCCAAGATGTCTTGATCAAAATATGGAGACATATGAAATTTGACCCAGTCGGGTATGGGATGAGTTCCGGCGGCGCGCGCGTCGTTGCGCGAATGCCTTATTGCTTCACCAAGCGCCGGGCCAAATACTTCCACGGCCGCTTCGTCAACAATTTTGTCAGGAATATTAAGCGGAGCGCCAATGCCATCATGAAGTTTGTCTAGCTCTTTGCCAGCGCCGCAGCCGCCACAAACACCTTCCACAATATCTCCTAAAAAGCCGCCCGCGTTGAGTGGCTGAACATTAGATAGAACAGAGCCGCAAAATATAAGAATAGCTAGTATCTTTTTCATGTGACTGCCTCTTCAGTTCGGCCAAAGGAAATGCACAATGCGAAAACATCGCCGAGATTTATGCGCACAACACAATTCCTCATTTGCTTTTTGCTGGGCGTTCAACAAATGATGAGCAGCCTTAACCGTTGCATGAGCTGCGATCAGTTCATCGATATGATCTTCGGTCAAAATAATTCGATGGATCTTCTCGTCTTTATAAAACAAACGCAGGCCCAAAGCGGTGTCGCGATACTTCTTGCCCTTTTTGTCCAGGATACCTGCCAAAACCATCGCATTTGCTTCATCAAAACCAGCGAAGCCTTCGTTAGCTTCTCCGCGAGTGAAACTAAAGCAACCGAGCCTGTTATAGCCCTTGGCAATTAAAACATTCGCAAATTCGTTTGGTTCGACCGTGACACTGAATTTTCCGTCCAGCCGAGTGAAGTCCAATGTATCATCTTCAATGATTGTCTTATCAGACAAAGCTCGGGCAAAGTCGCGTTCGTCGCGGTCTTGCAGCTTGCCAGTAGACGCTGTCCTGCCAAAAACCTTCATTAGCCGAAAGGCCCTGGATTCGTGTTTCTTGGCTAACGCTTTTTGAGCTTCCTCGAATGCTTCGTTTGTGCGACCTTCTTCAATTTCATTTCGCCAAGCAGTAATGTCATTATCTGAAATCAAGTCCTCGGATTGATAGTAGCCTTCATAAAGATGTCGCCACTTTTTTAGGCCAGCAATCACCCGTTCAAACTGAAGGCAGGACAGGATTGTATTCTTGTCGCTGGTTAAGTTCGATGCACGTTCAAACATAATGTAAGCGAGATCCGCACCCTTGGTAAAACCGTGCCTGGCAAGTTTGTTCATGTATGTTCTACATGCGGGTGCAGTGACCGCCGACAAAGCTGGAAAGAACCCGTCTTTTGCGTTCAGCATGTCATAGTAGTCGGCACTGAAACGAGAGTTGCCATCAGCGATGTAGCCGTTTTCTAATTCACTTACCGTAATGTAATAGATGCTTGCCAGCGTTGAGATAGTGGTCGTGCCGACCCGAAGTTCCCTTGTGTAGCTTTCTTTGTAGGTGTTCCCAAAGAGTTTTAAGTACTCCTCATATTGATTGAGAATGTCGCCACCCGCCTTAATCACGTCCCTTTGTGTTTGGGTTGGTTGTTCGCGTGTAGCTAGTGTTATCAACGGTGAAATTAGGTCTTTTGCGATTACTAGTAGCTTGACTGCCGAACGCGCGATGTTCGTGTTCGTTGATTTGAAAATGGGCGAGACGTAAAGGTGATTCGTTCTCGCGACAAAGAAGTAGTCTTTGCTCAGATTAAATCCAGAGCAGACACGTTGGTCGATGTTGATATTGTTATCGGCCTGTCGCTGCTGGCGGTGAACGCGTGAACAACTCGTTTAAATGTTTCAGCATTGTTGGTGTCAAGTTTGTCCGGCAGTGGGTAGAGGTTTCCACTGCTCAAGAAAATCATGTGGGTGGCGGACTCAATAGAGCGAGCACCTTTGTAACCTTCATTGTACCTTTTTATGTAATCAGGAATGTCAATTTTCTTCTTCTTGCAAGAAATGCTGACTTGATAAACTTTACCGCGATCCAGCGAACTGCCGCTGGCGAGAGATATCTTCATGTCGCGTGAGGCTGCAATTGAAGTGGTTGCAATAACAAGAAGAAAAACCAAAAAAAATACGACGGTTCCACATAATATCACCAAAAAATTTACTTAAAGTTAGGGCATTATTACATTGGTTTTGTTGGTGGTCAATCTGTCTGTACTAGGACGTCTACCACTCCATACCCTCAAGCCGCTTCATAGCATCTGCTGCGAGTTGCCAGCGCTCGACACCTTTGGTGTAGACTTCACTGGTTTTAGCTTGGGTGTGGCCGTGGATGGCCATGATTTGGTATTGGGTGCAGCCTTGTTTGGCGAGTAGGTGGCCAGCGGCTTTGCGGATGCCGTGGCTGCAAGCGCTGCGAGGGCCAAATCCAACTGAGGTGTGGTGATCTGTTTCATGTGCCGAGCGTTACACGCTCGGGCAGAGTTGTCACACGGCAAGGGCAGGGTAATTGCCATGCCTGACTTAGCTCAAATCACCGTAGACGATTGGTCAAACTTGATTGCGGCGACGCGTCACCAGATACGCGCCTGTGGTGGGCACGAGGCTTGTGCTTTGATTTCGAACCGGATCAGGCGGCACCAGACATTTTCTGATTACAAGAACCCAGACAAGCCAACCATGATGCCGATTGATGTGTTGGCGGAGTTGATGCGTGAAAGCGGTGATGTGCGTGTGGTGCGCACTTTGGCCCGCATGGTTGGCCATGAGGTTGTTGCCTTACCAAAACTGCCAGCCAATTTTGCTGACCTGCAGATTGCCATGGGGCGCACCAGCAAGGAAGTGGGTGAAGTGTTTACCCGAATTGGTGAAAGCCTTGCCGATGGTACGTTTGACAAAGGCGAGCGCCGCGCCACCACAGACGAAATCAATGAAGCGATTGGTGCGCTTGTGGCGCTTCGTCAGGTTGTGGAGGCGGGGTGATGAGCGGTTCTATATTCGCACCGACGCTAATTTACAACTTTAGTTGGCTGTATTTCGACTTTCTCGCATCCATATCTTTGCAGATTAAAACGCACTCTAAGTGTGTTATTCTTGGTCTTGCTCCTGATTGGCTTTGGCTGCGTTTCGCAAGCTGTGATTTCTATTACAGTAGTGATTGCATTGCCCAAGTTTTTTGGTGGATTGGATTTCAAATACCACAGAGAGCTCGTGTTCTCCTGCGAGAGTCCAGACGCACACACTCGTTTTTCCATACCAACGCCGACTGCAGCGATATTTGCACAGAAGTTGGCACCCGAAATGTCGACAAACTGCATAATCACATTGGTGAAGTCGACGTTGTTGAAAGATGCATTGGTAAAATTGGACAGTGTGAAGAAGTTTTCACCAGCAAAGGTAAACTTGAACCAGAGTGTGTTTTCGAAAGAAGTATCAATGGCCTGCACATTCGAAAAACTTGCGCCGGAAAAATTGGTATTGGAGAAAATCGATCGTTTGATGTTCAAGTTTTCAAATATACTTTCATTGAACTGTGCATGATCAAAATTTACAGCATCAAATCCGATGCTATGCGGAAGTTCGGAAAGGTCAGTTTTTGTGAAATCCGGCCTGGCCTGGCACTTTCGCTCGACCACGCCCCCCATTGTTTCGCAGTCCTGAACCATACCTCGAATTGTAGATCTTCGTTCCAAAACGCTGCGCAATGCGATTTGTTTGCCGATGGATGTAGTCGTTTTCGCGGCAAGAGTGTTCCAAGCATCAATTTCGATTTGGTGGTTGAAGCTTTGCTGAGCGAGTTCCGATTGAAAGCGAGCTTGGTTACTCGCGTCAACTGTCATCCAAACGGTCCAAAGCGCAATTGGAATGGCAATTATCTCGAATATTCGCAAGAAAAGCTGGGTGTGTTTGTGCGCAATGAAATCGTGCAACCAGTCAAGAGCGCTTCCTATGGAAATGTACAAAGTATCGTACCCCTAATCAAACAACGTTCAGACATCTTAATAGAGTATGTTGGCGATGTTACTGCCCTTAATTTAGCGGATCAAGCGGTGGCGGTATGAGTGTGATGAAAAAGCTCCGTTGGTTTGGGAGCATATGCAACTGGCCACGAAGCTGGCGGCGATACGGCTGGGGCAACGCGAAGGGCTGAGTGCGCGGGAAATTGGCAAGCGCCATTTCACCTCGCGCGCAGCAATAACCGCTAGTGCGAACCGGAACGGGATAAGCCTGAAAAAGAACCGGTTGGCGGACAACGCTGATTTGGCGCAGGCGCGGGCAACCACAATCAAACGATTGCCGGGCGTCAAAGACAGCAGCTGGAAACGGAAGCTGCAGTTTCACCTAGACAAAGACAAACAGCGAGAAGCGAAAGAGCGGCTGGAAGCCAACGGTCTGTTGGCAGGGTTTGCGCAAGAAGCTGTTGGCGAGCGGATCCGCTTGGTTGATTTGGCAGATGGGCAATGCAGGTGGCCGTTTGAGGACGAGCAGGGCACTTTCTTTTGTGCGGGCGTGGTGCAAGATGGCTCTAGTTATTGCCCTGCGCACCACAGACGCGCCTATTGCGAGGTGGTGGGATGAGCTATCGCGCGATGCAACAAACTGTGGAGCCTAACCCCCGTGATGTGCTGTGCAAGGTGCGATTGGTGCCAAATGGTGACCATCGCATCTCATTGGAGCAAGATGGATCGCCGTTGGGGTTAGAATTGAGTGCACAAGAGGCGCGCAAGGCCAAAGCACTATTGGAAGCGGCGTTGGCTGAGATCAATTTTGACGATGGACGGACCACGGAACGCATCCACCCAGCAGTGAAGTGGATGGGGTGATGGGCATTCGCACACAAACTAGTTCAATCATCTTTGGTTCTGCGGCGGTAGCGAGGCACAATGTGTTTGTCTTTGTCAGACCTAGCAACCTCCACCTCAATCCCCTCGACCATAAGGAAAGTGTTTTGCTCCTCGAAATTTCTTATGCTCTCGATTTTACTCATTACTTTGACAAGAGCACTTACTGGTCTGGTCGGACTTTCGCCAATAGCGGGCTTGGCATTTTTTATTATGAAAATGGACAGTTTGGACCATCTTACACCGAAGCGGTGTCTCTGAGTATCGTGCCTTACAACAACCGTTTGGCGGTAAATGCACAAACGCAAGAATACGGCAGTGCCACTGGCTTTAGCTTGAAATATCGACTTCTAGAACAAACCCAATAGGCAATTCAAAACATGGCTGAGATTTATAATGCTGGCACCGTTGCGGTGGTGCAGGGCAGCAAAACACTTGTGCTGAGCGGTGGGGTTTGGACCCCGTTTAATGTGCGCAAGGGCGACATCATCAATTTGCCCAACGGCAACACTTCGCTTGTTGAAAGCGTGACGGACACCACGCACCTTGAGATGGCGCTGCCCTATGACGGGGCGACGGCCAGCGGCTTGTTATACGCGATTGTGCATGGGTCGGTTGAGTGGGGCACCAATGTTGAAATCCACTATGCGGTGGTGCGCCTGCTCGACAGTGTTGAGAACCCGTTGGACATATTGTTTGGCGCAACCGTACCTGACAATGGATCGGGAGAAAACAAGCAGCTCTATATTCGCAATAATCCGGGCGGTGCTGGTCACGGCGATCTCTACAAGAAAATGGATGATGTTTGGCAACTCAGTGGCAACATGTTGGGACCGAAAGGCGACAAGGGAGACACCGGTGATCCGGGGCCGCAAGGTGATCCGGGTTTGCAGGGTGATCCCGGCCCACAAGGTGATCCGGGACCACAAGGTGACCAAGGGCTGCAAGGTCCGCCCGGTGACATGTCAGGTGCGAACAATCTTAGCGAGCTGACTGATGTTGCGGCGGCACGGACTAATTTGGGTGCGGTGGCAAAGGCGGATGCTGGCATACTCGCTGGTTTTCGCAACAAAATCATTAATGGTGACTTTGAGATTTGGCAGCGTGGAGAAAGCTTTCCAAATGCTGCAAGCGGTACGTATCTTGCTGACCGCTGGCGGGTTGATAAATCCGCAAACAACGGTGTCTCTTTGATTTCGAGGCAAGAACATGTTGCCGGTCAAACAGACGTGCCAGGAAATCCTAAATATTTTTTGCGCTATGGGTATTCGGTTGCGGCATCAGGCTCGCTTACGATGATATAAGCCAAAGAATGGAAGATGTCCGAACGCTTGCTGGCAAAACGGTTACCGTTACTGCCTATGTTCGCCACGCAAGTGCTGGGAACTTGCCTCAGATATACCTGTCGCAGAATTTTGGTATTGGTGGTTCCGCGACCGTGACTACCGTTGTGCTGAACAACGCTGCAATTTCGTCCACGTGGACCAAGGTGCAAGGGGTATTAACGTTGCCGGATATCTCTGGCAAGACGGTTGGCGCAAACTCTTTCATGAATGTGAATATTCGTCCGCCACTTAATGCGCTTGGTGATTTGGATATGTCGCGTATTTCAATTGTCGAAGGTGATGCAACGGCAGAACCCGACCCGTTTTGCCCTCGCCACATTCAGCAGGAAATGGCCCTATGTGAGAGATACTATGAGGTATTCACTTTTAGCAGTGTCCATATTGGTCCAGGTGACGGAACTCACAATTTTCAACAAGCGATTTGGCACACGCAGAAACGATTGGCACCCACTCTATCCCACAATCTGTCAGTGTCCGCTGGTGCCGGGGTTTCACCATCTTTGGGAAATATTTCGGGATTTAGGTATGGCCGAGGTGGAAATAACGCCGCCATTAGCGGTTTGACCGGCTCAGTGAATGGCGATGCGGAGTTATAAGATGAGCATTCAATCAGCAGAATACATAAATCAAGCGCACTCAATGATCCGGCTTACTTACGAGAATGGCGACCAATTCAGTGTACCCGAGGCACCTGGCAATCGCCACTACGGGGAGTGGTTGGAATGGGACGCCAAAGAAGGTAACTCTACATCCGATTTTGCCGAGCCGCCAATCACAGCAGCCGAAGTCAAAAATGAGCGGCAACGCCGAATTGCTCAAATCGCTGACCCTGACAAACAGGCATACTTCCAGCGATTGATGATTTCTTGGTTGGAACAAGGCAAGGACACGTGGACACCTGAGCAGATTGCGCAGGTTGAAGCCATTCGAGCTGGAAACCAGGCGATTGATACTATTGTTGCAAAGGCAAATGCACTTGAGGCCATCGATCCAATCCCAACCGATTATGCGGATGACATATGGTGGAGCTAGTTTCTGACGGCTGCACCGCGTTTTGGTTTGTTGAGCTTATTTTTCCCATTCGCCGTTGTTGTGTTTTCCATGATGAGGGTGGCTCTGACGACATTTTGATGTGGTGCATTTTAGAAAACACGCCGCCAATCGTTTGGCCGTTTGTGCCCATATGCATCTTGCTGATGATGTTCGGTCGCCCGATTTATCATCGTTTCAAACCGCAAGTGACCGCTTTTTATGAGCGGTGGATTAGACCAAATTTGCGGCGCTAGTTGGAGCTGGTGTTCTTGGCGATAATTGCAATCAAGCCAATAATTACGCCAGCCGCGAGCATAATCATGCCCTGATTGATCGCTTCGCCAGTTGTTGCTGATCCCAAGTACCTTTTTGAGAACGAAACTAAGGCTTCGCCTCGAAAGTTGAAAGCAACGAAAAACCCCAGTGCGGTTCTAAGAAATCCGACCACGACCATTACCCATGCAATTGCACTGCCTAGAAATATCACAATGAAAATGTCCTTTGTTATTCTGGTCAAAGACTAGAACTGCAGAGCTGAATGTCAACGCCGCTACAGAGCGGCATTTTTTTATACCCAAAATTGGAGAAAATCATGAGAACGTCCGACAAGGGGCGCGCTTACACGCGAGGCCACGAAGGCACTGTGCTGACCTGTTACCTAGATCCAGTCGGGGTGCCAACCATTGGCACCGGCGCGACTTTGGGCAGTGCGGTGGTGCGCGATTATTTTAAGGGTGCGTTGATCCCCGGCAAAACCAAAATCACAGCGCGTGAAGCGGATAAACTGTTTGTTGCCATGCTTGAGCATGAATACGAACCGTTCGTGAAAGACGGGATGCCGGGGGCCAACCAGCACGAATTCGATGCTGGCACAGACAATGGCTACAATATGGGTCCGCGCACCTTCAAATGGAAATGGGCCGAACTTTGGCGCGCGGGCCAAAAGCGTGAAGCGGCTGATCATCTGGCGCGTAATTACCACAAAGCCAAAGGCAAAGTGCTGCCCGGATTGGTGCGCCGCCGCAAAGAAACGGCCCGGATTTTGATGGACGGTGTTTATCCCGCTGATCATGTGGGCGAGGGCATACAGCGCCGCGTTCGCGCAAAACCTTCAACCAAGCCTGATCCGGTGGTGAAAGAAGCGCAAGAGCTACTGACGTCACGAGGGTTCAATCCCGGCGCCATAGATGGGTGGATGGGCAAGAAGACTAAAGCCGCATTGCTCGCCTATCAGCAGGCGCATCCGCATTTGGTGAATGATGGCATTCTTGGCCCTGCCACGTTGCGCAATTGCGCCGTGATGCGCAGATGGCCGGGCAGGTGGCAAAAGACGCTGTGACCAAAGGTGGTGGCGGCTCGCTTATTGCCGGTGGATTTGCCTTTGTGTCTGGTTTGCCGTGGGGTTGGATTGTTGCCGCAATTATCGTTGGCGTGGTTGCTTGGGGCTTGTGGCGCTATCGCGATGTGCTGACCCGTCGCCTAAACAGCATCAACAAAGCCGTGGTGGAAGTGTGATGCATTTCTTCAAATTGATTGGCGGGTTTCTTCTTCGCCTGTTTGGTGGTGATCTAGGGCCGGAATTGTTCAAAAGCCTCAACCGCGCCTATGAGGCAAAGCTGAGTGCCAAAACTGACTTGGCGCGCATTGTTGCTGATGAGCGCATTCGCTTTTGGGAGCAACGGGTGATTGAACATCAATCGGCCAACGCTGAAGGCACCAACCGGCAAAAGGTGAAGATGAACTATTGGGTGTTTTGGTTGGTCCTTGGCCTTGCCTTTATGCCAGGCATAAGCACTTGGCTGTTGCTGATGGTCTATAATGTGCTGTGGCACCAACATGGCATTTGGCCGCAACAATGGAACATCGCGGCATTTCCGCCGCCATATGACCGCTATGTGGATATGTCGATGGAGTGGCTGTTTGATCCGATCAAGTTCGCCACCACAACCGGCACGGCCATTGCTGGCGGTTATGTGACCGGCAAACGCACATAATTGATGGCGCGGTGGTCTGCCGCGCCTTGTCTCATACTCGAAATTGATAAGGCTGTTTTATGACCGGGGCAGTGACGTGGGAAGTGTTGGCAATGATGGCCGGGCTTGTTTCGACAACGATAGGACTGGCGATTGTATTCTTCAAGTTGATTGGTGGGCTTCGCAAAGAAATCGCTGATCATAAGATTCACGCTGCTGAGAATTTCGTGACCAAAGATAGCCTTCGTGACGAAATGCGGGCACTTCGCGAAAGCCTAGACAATCTTTCCGCTCGAATTGATCGGGTGTTGGACAAATAGCCACATGAACCAAATCAATGCCCTGCCGAGCGGAAGGACTCCCGCTCGGCAGGGCGATAGGTCTGGTTGTTATTTCAACGTCCCGATGACAGGACAATGGTCGCTTAGTTTTTGCGATGCATAGCCTTTGTATTTTTCAGCATCGGCGAACGGCATGCCGACCTTTTGAATGTCGACGATTGCGGTTGCACTGTCATGCATAATGAAGTCGATGTGCTCTTTATAGAAGCTCTTGTCGTGACCAACCCAGCAATTGTCGTTTTTGCCTTTTGGACCAAACTCTAAGGTAAGATCAGGCTCGCCATCATTGATGATTTCGGTCCAATGCTCAGTCTTGCCTTCAATTCCTTCGAACATATTGAGGCGTCGATTGAAGTCGCCTAAGACAATGACGCCATGTCCCATTTCATGCTGTTGCTCAATCCAGTTCTCGAGAATTAGCGCCATTGCCAAATGTGTCCGGCAATCATAACGCGACCAATCTAGAGATCCGTCATCCCGTTTGTCATTGATTGGAGAAAGCGATTTGCCGTGGCACGACGACTTCATGTGAACATTTAGGATTTTGAATGTTCGTCCATCTCGTTCCACCGTGAGTGCAATACCTGATCGAGTTTGACTGTTTGAGATTTCGCCCTTGTAGGTGTCATAATTGGTAATTGAGAGGCCGCCGATTGTTTCGACTTCAGGCGTGTTAGAAAATGCAGCTTTTGAAATAGCAAAGCCTGTGAAGATATCGCGCTGTTTCAATGGCTTGTTCTCATCACCGGCTTGATATCTTCCCGAGATGAAAATGTGGTAATCGTTCGCTGGAAAAACGCGCGCGATCGCTGCGGGTGAACCCACTTCCTGGAGAGCAAAAATGTCGCCGTTTAGATCGCGTGCGATGGCCGCGAGGCGATCAAAGTCCTCTTAATCTCGTGGCTCGGAACGATCTCGTAGTGGAACGTCATTTTCATGGTGAAGGTTGGCAATGTTCCAAGTGACAAGTTTCAATGCATCGTTGTTTTCGGATTGTGCAAATGCGGGGATAGTGAGTACCCAAAAAAGTAAGAATGCTCCAAATTGCTTCATAGTGTCCTCCTGAAAAAATGTCAGACTATCATTTGTGACCATTTGGTCAAATTCATTGAGCCGCTAAGTTGAGTCGGTGATGAAAGGATGATGAGGATTCTTCATGTGACCAAAATGACAATTGCATAAATCATTAAGGGGGACTTCGATCAGGACATCTATTGTGGGTTTTCTATCAGTTGTCGTTGTCGGCAAATGGGCGGCAGTTTTTGATCGCGCGCTCTTCCTGTATACGGCAAGCGATGAGGGTTGCATCTAAGACTAGTTGCTTGATCAGAAGGTCATTGTCTCCGCATTCGATGTCCATCTGTTCGATGTATTGTTCAATTGCTTCTTCTAGCATTTTGTGCTCCGGCTTTTGGAATTTACGGCTAGTATGAAGCGGCAAACAGGAGCGGGGATAACTTTTTGGTTGTGCATTTAGGATCGAGCCTGGCACTGCTTATCAGCTAGACTCTCGTGCATTGGGTTTGTTCCACATATATTTGACCGCAAAGTCAGCGACGTTTCTTGCGCCAAGTTTATGCATTAAGCGTGAGCGGTGTACTTCGACCGTTCTGTGGCTTATTTCAAGTTCTCTCGCTATGTGCTTGTTAGACAGGCCCTGGCAAATTAGCAATGCTACCTCATGCTCACGTTTGGTGATGCTGGTTGGGCGTGGCATTGCTTTTGTAAACGCCTGACCACCAACTTTGTTTTGCCTTGAGATGTCATAGATGTCGCTGAGCTGTCGACGAAGGATAAGCCCTTTTATGTCGCTAGGATTGCACGAATACATGACGTCTTCACGCTGGTTACCGCTGACCAATTCCTGTGAACTGGCTGGCGCAAATACGACGAACATATCTGTGAAGCTAATCGAGCAAAGTGCGAAACCTAGCAATTCTGCCACTTGCGGTGATGTTTCACTTTCAGGAACCATTATGACGTAGGAGCTTTTGTAGCGATTGAATTTTGACATGAACTGCTCGAATGAGTAGTGCGGCGTTATGTTGAATGCTGGATCTTCAAGCGCGTCGCACAACTCCCTCAGATGTGCAATATTGGAAGAAATAACGTTTAGCTCTATTGCCAAATTTCTGACCTCCAGACTATTTTTTAGGTGGAGGAGATTTGGTGATCCCCTCCGTTCTTGCGCCAGTCGGTGCACATCCTTGCGATAGGCGGTGATCTTCTTGGCACGAGAAGTATCGACTAGTGGAGCAACGTAGGTATCGCGCCATCTCTATTGCTTCTTGGGTGAATTGGCTGACTAGGGCGTTGGACCAGTAAGCTCTCTGTAATGTCAAACTTGTTTCGAACTCTGGTTAGCGCGTCGTTGCTAACCTCGATCCAGCCTGCGACCGTTGGTTTGCCTTCGATTTTTTTGTGGCATCCCAAGTGGCGCAGCATTCCACCCAATGGAGGTGAGTATTTCCAACATGTAGATCGTGGAAACAAAACTTAGAAATGTGTATCCTTGCAGAACCGCGAACTCCATCATGCCACAGTATATTTGGGCAGAAATTTCAGATCTTTTTGCGCCCTGACTAGATTGCGGCCATACGTAAAATCGCGTCCAGTCGGCGCCGTTTTTTTGGCGTGTCGGGAAATGGTTTTTCTATAAGATTCGAAAATACGTCTACCGTTAGATTTGCGCCGGTCAGGCCGTTTAGCCGAGATCCACCTATTACGTTGCCATTTTCTAGTACAAGGAAATGCGTTGCATTTTTGTCGTCGAATTGGTCGATGTCGCGTTTGTCCGGTTTTTGAAGAGCCTTCCAGTTTTGCCGTTCTGCAAAAACCTTGTGGCGAATTTTGAAGTTCTGTTCGAGTTCTAGCTTATAACGCTGCTTAATCGACTCCGTGATTACGTGCACAACCATTATTTCCTCCTTTCCGTGATAGGTGAAAGGAGACCAAAAAAGATTTGATGGCGTAACTCGTAAAACTTACAGGGTCACTTGTTTCGACTTGATCGCCTCAACGACGGTTTGAATTCTGTTTCCCGACCCGAGCTTCTCACCTGCATTGGCGAAGTGAAATTCTACGGTTCTAGGCGAGATCGATAATATTTCGCCGATCTGCTCTGACGTCTTGCCTAAAATAGTCCACTGTATCACCTCTTTTTGGCGAGGTGTGAGGTTGGCAACGGGTATGGTTTTTCCGCTTTCCTTTAGATAGCGGAGCCTGCCATGTGCAAAAAATGAGAGCATGTGCAGAAGTGTTCGCTCATTATCAGGAACGGTTTTCCGGTCTCCCGAGAGTGAAATGCAGCCCTGAGTGCCATTTTCCATGTGGATTGGTATGCAGAAGCCGTTGCGCAGATTGAACTCTGAGGCTTCGTTCATTACGCGCGCTTCGTGTTGGTTTATCAACGCGCCGTCAATTACCTCATCCCACAGGAACGGATCATTTGTCGTAAAGCAATGCTTGGCAATCGGATCCTTGTGGACATAGTCTTTTGCAACATACCGATCGAACCATTCGACCGGCCAGCTTTCTAGCAGAACAAATGGGGCGAGGTTCAGCCCATTGTTAGGAAGCCCTGAAACAATGAAGTTCTCAAATCCAAAACTATTGTAGGTTTGTTTTAGCTCAACAAGAATTTCATTTGTCGTCGACGCATGTTTTATGCGCTCGATAATTTCTAGAACCTGATCAAAATTCATCGTCAAATATCCCATTATTAAGAACGGGGTGCACAAAAAAGAAACAAAATACAAATAAAGCCTATCGCCCAAATATTAGAGCGACAAATAGAGCGTATGTCAAAGAAAACACTTAGTAGGCCGATGCATTGGCAGCGGTAAGATTGCTTGGGTTTATCCTTCAATGAACTGTAGGGTGGACAACTATTGGCCGTAAGTCATCGTCAAGTTGCAGTCCCTGAGCGAGCGCATCGTCGATAATCTCACAAATCTTCAAGTTCGTTTTCAAGTCCTCATTGGAGAAACCAATGAGTTTTTGTTGCCAAGTCGATCCGCCAGTTATTGGGATGACCTTGCTGTTAATGGATTGAAGAGTTTGATCAATTTCGTTTGCCATTTTGTTGTGAACACTTAGCAATTCAGCAAGACTTTGGGATGAAGTTGACCGCAGGACGTCGTCTACTTTTGTTGTCACTTCATGAACGGTGATACCAAGAATTGCTGCACACTGCGTGAGGTCATATCCATATGCAAGAAGCCGCATGAGTTCACATTCTCTTGGACTTGGCTTGTTGCTGTGGTTGGAACTTGAAACGGGCATATTGGTTCAACAGTTTCTGCCAAGACGAGCTGCCGCAGAATCGCGGGTACTTGGTCAGCTAATTCTTCAGTGGGGTTTGCACTACTCAATTCGTAGCGACAATTCGGTCTACTACTTATATTAGACCTTGAAAAAGTTCCCCATTGAAGTATCCGGAGATATTTCTGACGGTGCTTTGCGCGTTCTCAGAGTTGTCGCAACAAGAGTTCCATGTACAAAGAATGATAACTGTTGCCTGGCAGGGGACAATCGATAGGTGCAAATAGTCGCAGCCAACTTGGTTCGCACTGCTGACAATAAACGCCAGCAAAAATCTTTGATTCGAATGGAAACTATGAAAAAGCGGTTGGCGGTGTGGGACACCCGGCGCATAACACTTTGATTTATATAGAGGTAGGGATGTCGCGGGGTCGGACACCAGATAATTGATTCTATTT
>LLEP01000033.1_pt1 | contig 16739 bp, 23 predicted proteins | sample 595871 | NCBI WGS metagenome assembly LLEP01 (sample SAMN02919316, study PRJNA255460) | bioreactor metagenome | biome: chemostat; feature: culture 2012_25.2; material: sediment; isolation source: day64 25degC chemostat 2012 inoculated with Wadden Sea sediment taken from... | place: Germany: Bremen ... | reverse complement strand
CCTTCTTCAAGTGATACCCAGTTTAGCTCCACGCCAGTTTCAGCTGTGTAGGCTTCAGCAACTTTCTGCATATTGATCATATGACCGTTGTTCACGATCGCAATGGTCAGCTCCGCGGCATTTATAGCGATAGCGCTAGTCGCGCAAATCGCAAGGCCGAGGGCAGTGGATTTCAAAGTTCTCATAATTTCCTCCCTAGCATAGCCCAGTATTGGGCCAGTCCGTTGCAGACTAGGTTTGGCCGAACGTATGCGCCAATATGATTTCCGCAAGTTCATGTACTTTTATTGCACATTTTGGTGAATTATAGAAATTTGAGGTAAGATTAGTATCTGAATACGAATATGACACAGGCGTGCGATTGGTCATCATTGCAGGCAAACACCGTCTAACGGCGTAACCATAATTGGAGCGAGCCGACCGAAAAAGAGTGAATTTAAATTTTACTTTGGCCTTCGATGCGTATGAGATTTACTGTCGAGTTTATTGCAGTAATTTCTCGAACAACGATAAGCCTTCATTCCTTCAACCAGCAAAAAAACGAAGACAAAAGTAACAACGCATTTTGTGCAAAGTTCGAGCGTTACGAAAACTATTGTCTTGAGTTTTGCATTGAGTTTGTTTCATATATGAAATTGCAGATAAAGAGGCAATTATGGACCAGCCAGATAAATACAAGGCGCCAGCTCTTGATAAAGGGCTTGATATCATTGAGATTTTGGCATCCGAAGGGACCAGTCTAACTCAGGGCGAGATTGCGAGTCGACTTGGGCGGTCTGTAAGTGAGATTTTCAGGATGCTACATGTGCTCCGCAAACGTGGCTTGGTTGCACTAGACGAGCAAAGCGATCGATATTATCTGACGACGCACCTATTTGAACTCGCCCACCGTATTCCGATCGTCAAGCGTCTAACTGTTGCCGCAGCCCCCGTCATGCAGCAGCTTGCCAAAAAAATGTAATCAGTCATGTCATCTTGCCGTTCGATCCGAAGATAGTGTTGTGATTGTGGGCCAAGTGGACAATCCCGGAAACAACGTTTTAAGTGTGCGCATGGGCGCAAGAATAGAGTTATGGCGCACTTCTTCAGGACGCGTAATCTTGGCCAATAGTGATCCGGGAGAAGTTGAAAATGCACTTAAAACCATTCCGCACCCAGATGGGATTTCAATAGGGTCATTGCGTAAAGAGCTGACACAGAGTGCGCGACTGGGTTACGAACAAATGCAAAGTTTTGTTGTTAAAGGCGTTGAGAATATTAGCGCGCCAATCCTAGGATTTGACGGTTTTGCAGCCGCCGCCCTGACCATTCCATATATTGGGCGCTTTCACGGTGGGGTTCCAATTGAAGATTGTCGACAGCATCTGTTGGATGCCGCCGACAACATTTCGGTTCAGTTGGGTGGACCCGCTCGTCATAGCGAAAGCGACTAGATATTCACAGTTCGCAATGGATGGGGAGGGGTTTTGTTTGATTCAAAACATGCTTCAACGAGAGCCATTGTTTCTATGCAGTCTTCAACTGAGGTGACCAGGAATTTGTCTTCACCAGCGTGAAAACGCTGCACATTGCTCATCACCCCAACAAATGCATCGATAAACCATGAGCCTTTAAGCGGAATTTGTTGCCAACTTCCGCCCGATTCTGCATGCCATAACTCATCTGGTTCGCCTTCCGGATAGTTCAAGTTTACGCCGATTTGGGTAATCAGCGCGCCCTTTGTGCCCTCAAAGCGAAATTTGCAATTCTGGAAGTCTGGCGCAAAGTCATGGTTGTGGTTGATTGACAATACGCAGCGCAACTTGTCACCATAGTCCAACATTGAGGTGGTGCGTGTTTGGGCCATGTCTGGTGAACGCGGGTCACCCATCGTTCTGGCAAAAACACCCTGCGGCGCGCCAACAAGCGACCTAATCAAATCAAGATAGTGAATTGAGTGCACAGCGATTTCCACGCGATCCATCGCCTTTAAGAAGGGGAATAGGTGCCAAGGTGTATTCACATTCAAATTGACTTCGATCTCGAGCAACTCACCGAGCATGCCTTTTTCAATCGCGTCGCGTACAGCGAGCATTTGCGGGCTGAACCGCAATTGAAAGTTTATCGCAGCATTTAGGTTTCTTTGCCGACAGATGCGCAAAATTTCACACGCCTGATCGAAATCAGACCCCATCGGCTTTTGAATAAGTACGGTCGAGTTTCTAGGAGTTTGTTCAAGAACTGGGGTAATAGCAGAGGGTGGCAACGCTAAGTCGTAGATCACTTCCGTTCCATTTGCGACGGCTTCATCGAGCGTTGCAAAAGCATTTGCGATCTCCCATTCTTTTGCTACCGCTGATGCTCGGTCTTTATCTAAGTCGAAGATGCCATGAACAGGGAAACCGGCCTGCGCATAAGCGGGCAGATGTGCATCCGTTACAATTCCACCAGCACCCACAATAACTATTGGCGTAACTTTGCTCGGCTTTGCCCATTTTTGTTGGAGTTCCATCATTGGCTCCCTTGTTTCTTCACCAGCAGGATATGCTCACAAAACATAACTGTCTCACTTTTCTGATTTTTCACTGTACAGCCTTCTATGACTTGACCAAACGTTGGCCGTTTTGGGTCTTCAGAAACGCGAATGATTTCGATTTCGGTTCGAATTGTATCACCTATGAAAACTGAGGTGGGGAATCTCAAACGCTCATATCCATATGTCATGGCGTGAGGATTTATTACTGTCGCAGTTAATCCAATCCCGATTGCGAATGTCATCGTGCCATGCGCAATGCGCTGGCCAAAAGGCTGTGTTTTGCAGAACTCCTCATCCATATGATGCGGAAAGAAGTCTCCGCTGTGACCAGCGTGAACTACAAAATCGGTCTCTGTAATAGTTCGCGCCAATGTTGATCGCTTTTCTCCAAGTTCGAAACTTTCGAAGAATCTTGGCTCTTCGTGCATGTCTACCTCCATTGTGCTTTTGTATATAAAAATAGATTTGACATATAAAATAGTCAAGCATATGTTGGACACAAATCAGGGAGCGAACATCAATGGCGATTCAAATAGGAAGTCATGTCAGACCACCGACAGATATGCCCGAAGAGCATGGGGCAATTCCTGTATGGAATGCTGAAAACTGGTTTTATGAGGATTTTACAGTTGGTGATCAGATAAGAAGCTTGCGCCGCACCATCTCAGAAGGTGAAGCGATGCAGTTCAACATGATGGTGATGGATTTGCACCCTTATGTCGCTGACCAACACTTTGCTGAACAAGAAGGTGTTTTCGGCAAGCGGCTCGTAGCAGGCGCACAGGTGTTTTCTTATGGCTTAGGCCTAGCAGCAACAAACTGTCTGAATTCATTCTCCTACGGGTATGATCGACTTCGGTTCATCAAACCAGTTTTCATCGGTGACACAATCTACACAATTCGTGAGAACCTTTCTAAAGAGCCCAAATATGACGATATGGGACTGGTGAAGGTCAGCTACAGCGTTTTCAAGGAAGAGGGTGTTCAGGTGCTTTATTGCGAACACCTGATGACCGTTAAATATCAAGACGCTACGGCCCTCAAAAGTACCGCCAACCGACCAGCAGGTGAGGCGTAGATGAGCGGCGACTTGATTACCCTTAAAGGCATGACGTGGATCATACGCGCGGTTTTGATCCGATGGTCGTCACGTCTGAAATCTTTTGCGAAAAACGTTCGCCGTCGGTGCAAATCGTTTGGGAAAAAAGATCGCTTCAAGCATTTGCGGATCGCCCAATCGAGCACATGGCTGACGAGTACGATTTGATGGTCATTGATCACCCTCACGTGGGCGATATCGCCTCGTCGGGTATCCTGTTGCCGTTTGATGGCCAAGGATTTGATGACAAACTAAAAACACTTGCTGCTCAGTCAGTCGGCGTTTCACACCCATCTTACAGTTTTAATGGTCGCCAGTGGGCTTTAGCGATAGATGCCGCCACTCCAGTATCTGCTTACCGTGCGGACATGATTGAATTTGCACCCAAAACTTGGGATGAGGTCGTTGAATTGGCCGCTGACGGTCAGGTCATTTGGCCGCTCATACCCATCAACACATTGATGAGCTATTTTAATGCTCTTTCCAATTCCGGATATGACTTTGGTGACGAACCTATTGGCGTCGAATTAGAAGTAGGGGCCGAAGCACTACACCAGCTAAAACGTGTAAGTGACCACATTCCGCAAGAGTCATTCTTTCTTGATCCAATTGGCGCTTATGAATGGTTATCTTGCCGGAATAGTCACGCTTATTGTCCGTATCTCTATGGCTACACAAACTACTCACGTCAGGGCTATCGGCCAAATTTGGTTAGTGTGGCTAACATTCCTGCATTTGGTGAGAATGGTCCGGTTGGGTCGCCAATTGGCGGCACTGGAATTGCAATTTCAGCCCGCACAGAGCACAAAGATTTGGCGCTAGCATACGCGTTTTGGATTGCATCTGCCGAATGCCAAACAGGTTTGTTTTTTTGATGCGGGTGGTCAACCCGCCAACAAGACGGCTTGGACTGATGATCGCTGCAACGCTGCGGCGTCCAACTTCTTTAAAAACACACTGGAAACACTCGAAAAGTCCTATCTCCGTCCGCGCCACAAGGGATATATGGGTTTTCAAGATGTGGCCGGAGACATCGTTCGAGATTGTTTGATGGGCGCCATTTCGGAGCATGATGCCGCTCGGGAGATCAATGACCTCTATCAGAGGAGTTTTTGATGACCCCGCCCATTTATACCCATGACAATGGAATGCTGGATGGTCTGCTTGTAGTCGATTTTTCACAATTCCTTGCTGGGCCTTTGGCGGGCTTGAAGCTTGCTGATCTAGGTGCTCGCGTTATCAAAATCGAACGACCCAAAGTTGGTGATTTATGTCGCTACCTTTATTTGAGCGATGTCGAAGTTGAAGGCGCAAATACGCTATTCCACGCTATCAACCGGAATAAGCAAAGCTATTCAGCTGACCTGAAAGATAAAGGTGATCTCGAGCGCGTCCGCAAGCTGTGTGCCAAGGCTGACGTCATAATTCAGAATTTTCGCCCTGGAATCATGCAAAGGCTCGGTCTCGACTATGATGAGATCAAGGCTATTAATCCCGGTGTTGTTTACGCATCGATCTCTGGCTATGGCGAAGAAGGTGATTGGAAAGATTTGCCGGGGCAGGACCTTTTAGCGCAAGCGAGGTCGGGCTTACTTTGGCTATCGGGCGATGATGGAGACGCTCCCACAGCGATGGGATTGGCCATTGCTGATCAACTAGCCGGTAACATTGCCGTTCAAGGAATATTAGCCGCTCTGATCAAAAGCGGGAGATCGGGCAGGGGCGCGCATATCCAGACGAGCCTTCTTGAGGCACTGGTCGACTTTCAATTCGAAGTTTTGACCACCCATGCAAATGATCAAGAGAAACGACTGCCAAAGCGCAGTGAGTACAACAACGCACACGCATATTTATCCGCCCCATATGGTATTTATCCAACTCAAAATGGATTTATAGCACTGGCTATGATGTCAGTTGTGAAGCTAGGTGAAATCATTGGCTGCGCGTCGCTTCGGGAGTTTGCCGATGAAAAACAATGGTTTGATCAGCGAGATGACATAAAGAGACTGCTAGCCGCGCATCTTAGAAGTCACACAACTGAACACTGGATGCAGATATTTGTCGCGCATGATGTCTGGGCTTCCGAAGTCTTAGATTGGCCGCAATTATTCCAGTCTACCAGTTTTCAAAAACTTGATTTTTTCCAAGAGCTTAATCTTGGAAAAGGTGTCTCCATGACAGCGATGCGTTCTCCGATACGCGTGAATGGCGATGTGCTCAAAAGCACAAAACCAGCGCCTAAAATTGGACAGCACAATGCTGAAATTGACTGTGAGTTTGACCTCACAACTTTGAATGACCAATCTATCACCAAGGGAGGAATTGATGAGATTGTTAAATAAACTATCGACTGTATTGCTGGCAGGTGCCACAGCGGTCACAATGTTTGCCGGCGCAGCAAGTGCCGGTGAATTCGACGGTTACACACTGAAAGTGAAGCTAATTGGTGGCGCTCAATATGAGCCGCTTTATACCCGCATTCCAGAGTGGGAAGCGGCAACTGGCGCAAAAGTAGAGATCCTATCTCGTAAGAACCACTTCGAGCTCGACCGTGAGATCAAGCAGGATATTGCTTCTGGGTCAATTAACTGGTGCGTAGGTTCAAATCACACAAGTTTTGCCCCTCAGTATGGCTCGCTTTACATCGATCTGAGCGTAGTTTTGGACGAAGATGTTGTTGGCGCAATTTCAGACAACGTCAACAATTCAAGCATGGTGGACGGCCGTTTGGTGCAATTGGCGCGTCACTCTGACGTTTCAAATCTCTACTACATCAAGTCCTTGTATGAAGACGAGCAAAACAAAGCCGACTTTAAGGCCCAGTATGGCTATGACCTAATGCCGCCTGAGACATGGGCACAAGTGAAAGACCAAGCGATTTTCTTTGCTGATCCGCCAAACTTCTATGGCACGCAATATGTGGGCAAGGACGAAGGTATTTCTGGCCGTTTCTACGAAATGTTGGTCGCTGAGGGTGGTTCGTTCTTCGGAAATGATGGCAAAGTAGCTTTCAACTCTCCAGAAGGTGTGCGGGCACTTGAGTGGTTTGTTGATCTTTACGAGGCCAAAGCGGTTCCAGCTGGTGTCCCAAACTATCTTTGGGATGAAACTGGTCTAGGTTTTGCCTCTGGCACTGTGGCACTCAATCTCGATTGGGGCGGCTGGGCAACATTTTTCAACAGCGCAGACAGCAAGATCCAAGGTGACGTTGGTCTAATCCGGGCGCCCAAAGGATCAAGCGGTAAGCGTACAGGTTGGTCTGGTTCTCACTCGTTTTCAGTAACCGAAGCATGTGACAACAAACAAGCGGCTGCTTCGTTCGTTTCGTTCTTGACCAATTTCGACAGTCAGCTGCTTGAAGGACGTACGGGGCTTTTGCCCACGCGCCCAGATGCAATCGCGGCTGTTATTGAAGAGTCAAAAGCCGCAGACAATGATTGGTTGGTACAAGTGTTTGAGACTTATGGCGCTTCAATGGCTGAAGACGCATTTGCCGTTCCTTCAACGCCACTTTGGATTCCAATCTCAAACGAATTGTTCCCTGAACTTCAGGCCGCAATAGTGGGTGAAAAAAACGCCCCAACAAGCGTTGGATGATGCGGCGAAAGCTGCAAACCAACTGATCGAGGACGAAGGCTAACCTCTGGCCTAAGCCTCAAAACTTGGAGTGGGGTCACGACCCCACTCATTTGCCAAACTAGGCAATAAGTCGTTGGAGAAAACATGTCAGTTTTGACAAACATTAAGAGAAAGATGTTCTCGGAACAGGCGACACCGTACGTGTTGCTGCTGCCCGCGGTGATCATGATTTTGATCGTAGTGCTGTTTCCGCTGATCTTCTCTCTATATACCAGTTTTACTGGGTACAAACTCACCAGACCAGATACGCTTTTCAAGCTCGTTGGCTTCAGAAACTATATCCGGATATTCGGTGATTGGGACTTTTGGGCGGCATTTTTCAGGACCGTCGGGTTCCTCGCAGTAGTGATCAATCTTGAGTTCTTGCTTGGACTTGGTATCGCACTCCTGATTAACAAGATTACTTGGGGCCAACGCACGATGCGAACGATCATGATGTTCCCCATGATGTTCTCGCCAATTTTAGTGGGCTTTCAATTCAAATTCATCTTCAACGACAATGTAGGCATTCTCAACAATGCTTTGCAGGGTTTAGGCATCACGCAAGAAGCAATTCCTTGGCTCGTAGATGGTTGGCTGGCAATGGGCGCAATTGCTTTTGCTGAGATTTGGATGAGCACCAGTATTTTTGCCATTTTGCTACTCGCCGGTCTATTTGCAATGCCAAAAGATCCACTTGAAGCCGCCCAGGTTGACGGCTGCAACGCGTGGCAAACCTTTAGACACATAACACTGCCATTCCTTATGCCGTTCGCCTATATCGCGATGACCATTCGCTCGCTTGATGTGGCCCGGGCATATGACGTGGTGGACACCATGACTGGTGGTGGTCCGGCGGGGCGCACAGAGCTGCTTTGGACGCTGATTGCGCGAACCGGCTACGATAGCGCCAACATGGGTATGGCGAATGCGATGGCCTATGTATCGATTATCCTTTCGATCGCTTTTACCTATTATTTCTTTTCTAAACTCGTCGCTGCCCGACGCTACATGGGAGGCGCACTCTAATGAGCACTCAAACAAAGTCCGTCATCAGTTGGGTTGTCACATTCATTGTGATGCTCATAATCACGACGCCAGGTCTATGGGTGATCTTGTCTGGATTTAGGCCTTTGCAGGAGATTTTGGCAAAGCCTGCCATCTGGATACCGCAACGGCTAACGCTTGAAAACTTCTACGCAATTTTCGGCATAGGCGAGACGCAGATCGCAATCCCAGTATTGGCATATTTCCGCAACTCCATCATCATTGCATCAACCAGCACGGCAATCGCAATTATCGTCGGCATTTCAGGCGGATACGCATTCGCGCGCTATCGCTTCAAATTCAAAGACACATTATTCTTGGGATTGATGCTGTCGCGCACTGTACCCGGCATTGCATTGAGCTTGCCTGTATTTATCGTCTGGGCGCGCCTTGGTTGGATCGACACGCAATTTGGCTTGATCCTCGTGTACGTTGCGCTGAACGTTCCTTTTACAATCTGGTTGATTGACGGGTTCTTCCGCCAAATTCCCAAAGAACTTGCAGAAGCCGCTGAAGTTGATGGTTGCACCCGCTGGCAAGCATTTTGGAAGATCGAATTTCCACTCGCCAAGTCTGGCATTGCTTCTGCGGGCATATTTGCATTCCTCACAAGTTGGAACGAGTTTGCTCTCGCAAGCAATCTTACGCGCTCAACGAACAGCAAGACGCTGCCGGTTGGACTAACCGACTTCATCGCACAGTTCACAACAGATTGGGCAGGCATGTGCGCGATGGCGTTCATCATCATTGTGCCAGCACTAATCCTGACTTTCCTTGTACAAAAACACCTCATTGCCGGTCTGACTTTCGGCGGCGTAAAGGGATAAAAAATGACTGAAGTATCACTCAGCCAAGTTGTAAAACGATACGGACAGCTCGAAGTTGTCCATGCCATTGATCTTGAGATTAGGCACTCAGAATTTGTCGTATTAGTCGGGCCATCGGGTTGCGGCAAATCGACAACGCTTCGGATGATTGCAGGTCTTGAAGAAATATCTGATGGAACCATCAAAATCGGCGACAAAGTTGTCAATAAACTTGCGCCGCGTGATCGCAATATCTCGATGGTTTTTCAAAATTATGCGCTTTATCCGCACATGACCGTGCGCGACAATCTCGGTTTTGGTCTGAAAATTGCGAAACATCCTGAAATTGAAATTCAGAAACGCGTAGAAGAAGCTGCCGAGATACTTGGCCTTGGGATGCTGATGGATCGCCTGCCTGCGGCATTGTCTGGAGGACAACGTCAGCGTGTTGCAATGGGCCGCGCGATAGTTCGCAATCCCGATGTGTTCTTGTTTGACGAACCTTTGTCAAACCTAGATGCAAAGCTACGTGTGCAAATGCGCACGGAAATCAAGAAACTGCATAAACGGGTCAACAATACCATCGTTTATGTGACGCACGATCAAGTCGAAGCAATGACGTTGGCTGATCGTATTGTGATTATGCGCGACGGTCATATCGAACAAGTGGGTACGCCGCTCGATGTATTCGATAACCCGCTGAACACGTTTGTGGCTTCTTTCATTGGCAGTCCACCAATGAACCAATTGGAAGGCAAAGTTGTTGATGGCGATAAATCGGGTCTGCAAATAACCCTGGCCGACAACATCCTGATCCCCGTGCCAAATCGTTCGAAAGATCGTGTGAAAGCTGGCCAAGATGTAATCGTGGGCATTCGCCCAGATGACTTGACGCCGGTTGGGCATGGCATGAAAGACGATGGTGAAACCGTTAGTTTCGATCTTACAGTTTCTATTTCTGAGCCGCTCGGAACCGAAACAATTCTTTTCTCTTCAATTGGGGCAAAAGAAGTGCAAGGCAAAATGCTTAACCCGAGACCAATCGAAATCGATGAGCGTCTGACTTTTAACCTTGCCATGGATCGCGTTCACTTGTTCGACGCTGCCAGCGGTCACAACGTGCTTGGCGATGCCAATGGCTAAGGTCGAACACATTGAAATTCTGATGGTTGATCTCCCGCCGAAGGTAAAGCGGGTGGACGCCATTCAGAGTTTTGAAAGCCAGGAGACGCCGATTGTCAAAATCACCGATAGTGATGGAGCAACCGGGGTTGGCTATTCGTACACTATTGGTCAGGGCGGCCCGGCGATTATGTCGCTACTTGATCGCACTTTGCTACCCAAGCTGATTGGTCGCGACCCAATGCACATCGAACAGATTTGGCGCGACATGCTTTTCAACACTCATGCGACAAGCGTTGGTGCAATCACATCGCTTGCGCTGGCAGCAATTGATACAGCCTTTGGGATCTGAAATGCAAGAAGCTCAGCCAGCCGTTGTACAAAATGGCGGGCGGCGCAAAGGGTCGTATTCAACTTTATTCGACAGAAGGAGGGTGGTTGCACCTAACACCCCAAGAGTTAGTTGCAGATGCACAAGCCAGAAAAGCTGAGGGGTTCAAAGGCGCGAAGATCAAGATTGGCCATGAATTGGCTGCAAACGATGCAGCCCGTCTAAGTGCTGTGCGTGATGCCGTTGGTGAGCATTTTGAAATAATGACCGATGCAAACCAGAGTTTTACACTTTCCGAAGCGCGACGCCGAGCACGGATGCTCGAAGAGTTTGATATTGCTTGGTTTGAGGAGCCACTTCATGCTGACGACATTGGCGCGCACGAAAACTTAGCCGCATCCACAAGTGTGCCAATAGCAGTTGGTGAAAGTATGTATTCGCTTTCGCAATTCAACGAGTATCTGCGCCGCGACGCAGCTTCAATCGTTCAAGTGGATGTGGCGCGTATTGGTGGCATCACACCATGGCTAAAAGTCGCTCACATGGCTGAAGCCTTTAATGTCGCGGTTTGCCCGCACTTTCTGATGGAATTGCACGTTTCGCTTTGTTGTGCAGTTCCGAACTCTAAGTGGCTTGAGTACATCCCACAATTGGATCGTCTAACCCAATCCTCGATGAAAATAGAGGACGGATTTGGTGTGCCATCAGAAGAGCCGGGCCTTGGCATCGATTGGGATTTTGATGCAATCGAAAAACTCAAAGCCGATGGATCTGCGGCGGTCATAAACTAGGGAGTTCACAATGCAAAGAATGGGGATGGTCATTGGAATTCGACCAGAATTCATCGCAGAATACAAAACCCTACATGCGAATGTGTGGCCCGAAATCTTGACGAGCCTGAACGATTGTAACGTGACGAATTACTCAATTTTTCTGCGTGAGCCCGAGAATTTGCTTTTTGGCTACTGGGAATATGTAGGTGACGACTTTGAAGCTGACATGAAAAAGATGGCTAACCTTCCCATCACCAAAGAATGGTGGGATGTTTGTATTCCGTGTCAAAAGGCGCTCGAAACCCGCAAAGAAGGCGAATGGTGGGCCGTGATGGAAGAGGTCTTCTATCATGCCTGATCTCAAGTCCCTAACCGATGAGCTGGCAAAATGCTACACAGGCGTTGTGCACGATATCATGCGAAAAGAAGGCTTTCGCAATTTCACGCTGCCGAGCGAAATCACAGCGCTGCTGCCTGATCAAGTGCTTTGCGGCCCGGTTTTCACAATTGAGGGCCGCGTTGACGAAACGGCTGACGGCCATCAGACGCTATTGGAGTGGACAGGGCTCCTTTCAAAGGCAAAATCTGGACATATTTGGGTTTCGCAACCCAATGATCGAACTATCGCGCACATGGGCGAACTTTCGTCTGAAACGCTAAAATCAAAAGGCGTTCTGGGGTGCGTTGTCGACGGTGGGATACGAGACACTCACTTCATGAAAGCACAGGGTTTTCAGGCTTGGAGTAGATTTCACACGCCCCGCGACGTGGTGGGTCATTGGCTGCCAACGGGTTTTGACGTCGACATCATCATTGGTGACGTATTGATCCAGCCCGGCGACTTTCTTCTTGGTGATTTGGATGGCTTGGTGCGCGTGCCAAAGGCGCAAGTGTGCGAAATCACGGCAAAATCAGTTGAGGCGATGAATACCGAGAGCAGGGTGCGCACTGCAATTCTTGCTGGAATGGACCCGCAGCAAGCATACCTCAAGTTTGGGAAATTCTGACATATGAGTGACGACACGAAAAAAAGGCCATTCAATGTCGACAGACAATCGGCTGCTTCTGCTTGATGAAGATGACAATATCTTGGGCGTTGCGCGCCCCATACGGGCCGGCGAGGCAATCCCGATTGATGGAGAATATGTCCGACTGGATCGCAATGCCGGCATTGGCTTCAAAATTGCGCGCAAACCAATAAAAAAAAGGTGAGGCGATCAAAAAGTATGGCGCAGTAATCGGCACCGCAAGCTCCAATATAAGTGTCGGCCACCTAGTCCATGTGCACAACACAGAATCTAACTATTTGGCCAACACGGTGCTTGCGGGAACTGAAGGGGACAACAACTCATGAATGGCTATCTTCGGTCTGATGGTCGCAAAGGCATTCGAAACGTCACCTTGGTGGTGTACTTGGTAGAGTGCGCACATCATGTTGCACGTCAAATTGCTCAAAAATTCGCGCCACAAAGTGTCCAAGTTGTAGGGTTTCCCGGCTGTTACCCAAATGAGTATGCCCAGTCCATGATGGAAAAATTGTGCACCCACCCTAATGTTGGGGCGGTGCTAATCGTTTCTTTGGGTTGCGAAGGGTTCAACAAACTCAAACTCAAGGATGTCGTCGCAAATAGCGACCGACCGGTAAACGTCCTTACCATCCAAGGAGAAGGGGGGACCCGAACGACAGTCCAAAAAGGCATCGATTGGGTTACCCAAACCAAACGGTCGCTCGACGAAGCACCCATGATCAAAATGGACGTGTCTGAACTAATTGTAGGTACCATTTGTGGCGGTTCAGACGGCACAAGCGGCCTCACTGCCAATCCAGCAATTGGACGCGCGTTTGACAGGCTTGTTGAACAAAATGCGGCATGCATATTTGAGGAAACTGGCGAGCTAATTGGTTGCGAGACACATATGGCGAAGCGCGCCATCACACCCGAGCTTGCTGAGGAACTCACGAAATCGGTGGCCAAAGCAGCACACTATTATGAGACACTCGGGTATCCGAGTTTCGCACCTGGCAATGCTGATGGAGGCTTATCAACCATCGAAGAGAAATCAATGGGAGCTTACGCCAAGAGTGGAAAGTCCAAAATATCGGGCTTGCTCAAACCGGGTGATGTTCCACCAGGAGGGGGACTATATCTTCTTGATGTTGTTCCCGACGGTGAGGTCCGTTACGGCTTCCCAAATATTGTCGACAACGCTGAGATTGTTGAACTGATAGCCTGCGGCGCACATCTTATTTTGTTCGCCACGGGCCGCGGATCCGTTGTCGGATCTGCGATTTCTCCTGTTATCAAAGTCTGCGCAAACCCACTCACATACTCACGACTTTCAGAAGATATGGACGTAAATGCTGGACGAATTCTAGACGGCGACGGCTCGCTAGATGAGGTGGGCGATGAGATATTCAAGCTGATTGGCAAAGTGGGACATGGCCAAATGACTTGTTCTGAGGAGCTTGGACACACTGAGTTTGTTTTGACTTACAAAAGTTTTGAACCGATTGGGCCGGCATGCTTGCCGAACGCAAAGTGAAGAGAAAATGAGGCAAAATTTGAGTGGAAAAAAGTGTTTGGTTACAGCGGCAGCACAAGGCATCGGTCGTGCGAGCGTCCTCCGCCTTGTTCGAGGCGGCGCTGATGTCATCGCGACTGATATTGACGAAGATGGGTTGAAATCGCTCACCGACGAAGCCGGTTGCGCGGTTCGGGTCCTTAACGTGCTTGATCAAGATGCAATTGAAGCGCTCGCGAGTGATCTTGGTGCGATCGATGTTTTGTTTAACTGCGCCGGGTTTGTCGCAAATGGATCGATCCTTGAAAGCGCAGATAAGGACTGGGATTTCTCATTTTCTTTGAACGTTACGGCTATGTACCAGATGATAAGGGCCTTTTTGCCCGCAATGTTGGAAAATGGTCGCGGCTCGATTATCAACATGTCGTCTGTGGCATCTAGCCTTAAGGGCGTACCCAATCGCTGCGCTTACAGTGCGTCAAAAGCAGCGGTCATCGGCCTGACAAAGTCGATAGCCGCTGATTATGTTACCCAAGGCATTCGCTGCAACGCAATTTGTCCCGGCACTGTGCAATCGCCCTCACTAGAGGAACGGTTGTCGGCAGGCGGCAACTATCAAGAAGCGCGCGCAGAGTTTATTGCGCGCCAGCCAATGGGACGTATTGGCGAGCCCGAAGAAATTGCAGAATTGGTCGCTTACTTGGCAAGCGATCTCGCAGCCTACACAACCGGACAAGCACTCGCCATTGATGGCGGTTGGACGATTTAGAGAAAGAAACGAATAGATGAAACTTCTGCGAATTGGCCCCAAAGGGCAGGAAAAACCGGCCATTTTGGATCCGAATGGCGCCTATCGGGACGTTTCCGCATACATTGATGATGTGGCGGGTGTCGACTTGGGTGATGAAACAATAGCCAAACTCAAAGCACTGGATCTAGCTCGTCTGCAAGAGCTTGATGCAAACCAACGCATAGGCGCCTGCGTGGCCAATGTTGGCAAATTTATCTGTATCGGCCTCAACTATGCAGATCACGCTGCGGAGTCTGGGCTCGATGTACCCTCTGAGCCAGTTATGTTCATGAAGCTACTTCTGCCATTATTGGACCCAATGATGAAGTCGAAATCCCGCGCAATTCATCAAAGACCGATTGGGAAGTTGAACTGGGTGTCGTCATTGGTCGCGACGCAAAATATGTAGATGAAGCAGATGCGCTTGATTATGTCGCTGGTTATTGTGTGATCAATGACCTTTCTGAACGCGAATTTCAAATTGAGCGCCAAGGGCAGTGGGTAAAAGGCAAATCTGCCGACACATTTGGTCCAATTGGGCCATATCTTGTGACCAGAGATGAAGTGGCTGACCCGCAAGATCTCAAGATGTACCTAGAGGTCAATGGCACACGTCACCAAGATGGCAGTACAAAAACCATGGTCTATGGCGTCGCCCATCTTGTGTCTTACGTTTCCCAATTCATGAGTTTGCAACCCGGCGATATCATCTCCACAGGCACGCCTCCGGGTGTAGGCTTGGGAATGGACCCGCCGCTCTACCTAAAATCCGGCGACAAGATGAAATTGGGAATCCAAGGTTTGGGTGAGCAGATTCAAAACGTCATTCAGGGGTAGGAGGCGATCGTGATCCCACTAATCGACACACATCAACATCTTATGTATCCAAAGCAATTTGGCTATTCATGGACCGATAAAATACCTGTGCTCAACAAGACGCAGTATGATGTGGGTTCATATGAAAATTTAGTCGGGGATCATGTCGTTGCTTCCATTTTTATGGAACTGGCGTTGATGAAGGCGACTATCGCGCAGAAACCGAGTTCGCCATCAGTCTCGCTGCTGATGCGACAAACAACATTGTTGGTGTTGTCGCAGCCACGTTTCCAGAACACCCAAAAGAATTTGATCAGTGGCTTGAGCAGACCAGTGAAGATCCATTGGTCCTCGGGTATCGCCGTATTCTGCATGTTGTCGACATTTCAGTTTCGCAAGATCAAGCCTTTCGCCAAAATGTTCGAAAAATCGGTGCCAGCGGTAAAACGTTCGACATGTGTTTCTTGGAAAGCCAAATTGAAGCGGCAACAGAGTTTGCTGCAGCTTGCGACAACACGCAGCTAATTCTTGATCATTGCGGCGTGCCAAATGTAGCCAGCGGTGATTTGGAGTACTGGAAATCCCAAATCGATGAATTTGCCAAAATGGATCATGTCGTCTGCAAAATATCAGGATTGCTTGCATATTGTGCACCAAAGCAAAATAGAGAAGAAGCGGTGCGACCATATATCGAACATGTAGTCGAACAATTTGGCGCAAATCGGTGCGTTTGGGGTAGCGATTGGCCGGTAGTTAACATCGCAAATGGTTTGCCAAACTGGATCGACATTACAGCAAAAATTCTGAGCGAAGAAACAGTTGATACGCAGAACAAAATACTCTCAGATAACGCACGATCAGTATATGGCGTTCAAATTTAGCTGAACCGTATCTTCTACAATTCGTTGATGAAAAACACTTTCCCAACCCACTATGCAAGCGACATGCGGATTATTCTCTCAAGTTTTTCCATACTTCCTTGTCGATATGGCCAAGTTTATTCAAGTGGTATTCCTCACTACATAGATCGAGGTAAAGTCGTATTGTGCGCAGATTCTCGACTGAACAACTGATCTGAGTACTTTGGTCGCGCTTAAAAAAGTCATTTGGTGCAGTGCTTAGTATATTTTGAAACCGCTGCGTGTACTCCGTAAAAAGCATAAGACGTTGCTGTCGGTTTGCTTGTCTAAGTTGATAGAAAATCGCGAATAAGCCTAACGCAGCTATCATGATCCCAATAATATCAACGATGCTTGAAAGTGTAAAAACTAGCATACAAAAAAATCCAAATTAGTGTGC
>LLEP01000032.1_pt1 | contig 17109 bp, 24 predicted proteins | sample 595871 | NCBI WGS metagenome assembly LLEP01 (sample SAMN02919316, study PRJNA255460) | bioreactor metagenome | biome: chemostat; feature: culture 2012_25.2; material: sediment; isolation source: day64 25degC chemostat 2012 inoculated with Wadden Sea sediment taken from... | place: Germany: Bremen ... | reverse complement strand
GGGTGCGAAATTGATGCCGCAGCGCTTCCCAAACTCTACCACCGTCATCCCCGTGAAAACGGGGATCCAGTCAAGCGCAACTCAAGGGGCACAACTAAATTAGACGATAGTCTCGCCTAGATTCCCGCCTACGCGGGAATGACGTGGAGAATGAGATTGTGAGCCATTTCCCTCCCTTGATGGGGAGGGACAAAGGGGGGTGCGATGGTTTCACCAGCGCCACTCAACCGCGAGTGGATGCTACTTCCCCCGCAATTGCGAAATCGTCGCGGTCGGTGAAATCGCCTCAGCTGCGGTTTTAATATGAATAATCGCAGGCTTGCCACTTTCCCGCGCACGTTCAAACGCAAGTGGGAACTGCTCAGTTTGCTCCACTGTTTCGCCGTGGCCACCCATCGCCCGTGCCCATGCGGCGAAGTCGGGATTGACCAAATCCGTGGCGGAAACCCGCGCTGGATAATGCTTTTCCTGGTGCATGCGGATGGTGCCGTAAATGCCGTTGTCGATCACCAAAACAATGATGTTCGCGCCAAACTGCGCGGCGGCGGCAAATTCTTGTCCTGTCATTTGAAAGCACCCATCGCCCGCAAAGCAAACCACATCCCGGTCCGGATGCCGCAGCTTGCCCGCAATCGACGCAGGCACGCCATAGCCCATGGAGCCGGAGGTCGGCGCGAGTTGTGTGCCATAGCGCTGGAAGCGCCAAAAGCGGTGCAGCCAAATGGCATAATTGCCTGCGCCATTGCACATGATTGCATTGTCAGAAAGTGCATCGCGCAAATAGGTCATCACACCGCCCATTTGCACATCGCCGGGCGTTTCCGGCATCGCGTCGGTCCAGCCGCGATAAATTTCATTGGCCTTTTTGCACGATCCGCTGCGGGCAGGGCATCAATATGGTCCACCGCATCAAAGAAGCATTCAGGCGTCGCGTTGATGGAAAGCGTTGGCGTGTAAATCCGCCCCAATTCTTCCGCACCGGGGTGCACATGGATCAATGTTTTGCCCGGATTGGCATGCCCAACAGGGTGAAATTCTGGCTTGGGTTTTCTGAAAAACGCGCGCCCAACAAAATCAGGCAATCTGATTGCTCGATCTGCTCTTTCAGCGCCGGGTTGATCCCCAAGCCCACATCGCCCGCATAATGGCTGTCTGTGTGATCAAACAATTGCTGGCGACGGAAGGAGCAGCCAACCGGAATATCATGCTTATGGGCAAATTCCTTCAATTGCGCCACAGATTGCTCGGTCCATCGCGACCCGCCCGCCACGATGAAAGGCCGCTCGGCTGTGCGCAAAAGCTCTTCAAACCGCGCCGCGCCCTTCAGGCTGGGCGCTGGTTCCGCCACTTCGATATATGGGCATTCAGGCACGTCCACTTCGTCGCGCAACATGTCTTCCGGCAGCGCCAAAACCACCGGGCCGGGCCGGCCTGACATGGCCACATGATAGGCATGGGCGATCACTTCGGGAATGCGCGCCGCGTCATCAATCTCTTCCACCCATTTGGCCAAATCGCCAAAAGTTTGCCGATAGTCCACTTCCTGAAACGCCTCGCGGCCCTTCATGGCGCGGCCAATTTGCCCAACAAACAAAATCATTGGCGTGCTGTCCTGCTTGGCGACGTGTACGCCTGCGGCGGCGTTGGTGGCGCCCGGTCCACGGGTCACCATGCATATGCCGGGGCGGCCCAGCATCTTGCCGTCGGCCTCGGCCATAATCGCCGCGCCGCCTTCATGGCGGGATGTGACCACGTCAATATTGCTGTCATGCAGCCCATCGAGCACCGCCAAATAGCTTTCGCCCGGCACGCAGAACACGCGATCCACCTCTTGTGCCTCAAGGCATTTCACCAAAATTTCGCCGCCGGTCATTTTCGCCATGTGTTTATGCTCTTTAATTGTCGTTCAGAGCTTTAAGCTCGTTCAAAATTTCATCAGTATGCTCGCCCACTTTCGGGGAAGGGCGGTCAAATTTCAGGGTCGCGTCAGAAAACTGAATGGGGGTGCGTACGCCCGGCACACCGTCATAATCGAGCTGCATTTTGCGCGCCACCACTTGTGGATCAGCAAACACCTCATCAATGGTGTTGATCGGTCCGGCGGGCACATTTGATGCGTGCAAGGCATCAAGCAGTTTCAGCTTTTCCCATTTTTGAAATTCAGTTTCCAAAATGCCGGTCAGTTCCAGCCGATGTGCAACACGTGCCGAATTGGTGGCAAAGCGTTCATCATCCGCAAGCTGTTCCATGCCGATCAGTTTCGCCAAGCGATGGAATTGCCCATCATTGCCCACCGCCAAAATGATATGACCATCCTTCACGGGCAAAACCTGATAGGGGCAAATATTGGGGTGGGTGTTGCCCAAGCGCGAGGGCGCGATGCCGCTGGCGAGATAATTCATAGCCTGATTGGCCAAAACCCCGACCATGCTGTCCAAAAGTGCCATGTCCACCTGTTGGCCTTGGCCCGTGCGCTCGCGTTGCCACAAAGCTGCTTGAATGCCAATGGTGGCATAAAGGCCCGTCATGATGTCGGCCAAGGCGGTGCCAATCTTTTGCGGATGCCCGTCTGGCTCTCCGGTGATCGACATCATGCCCGACATGCTTGAATGATAAAATCATATCCGGGCTGCGGTGCATAAGGCCCGTTTTGCCCAAAGCCGGTGATCGAGCAATAAATCAAACGCGGATTGATCTTTTTCAGGCTGTCATAATCCAAGCCATATTTTTCCAAGCCATTGAGCTTGAAATTTTCCACTAGAACGTCCGATTGCTTGACCAATTGACGGATGGTTTCAAGGTCAGCTTTTTCCTTGAAGTTCAACGCAATTGAGCGTTTGCCTCGGTTGCAACTGTGGAAATAGGCGGCGCTTTTGTCGTCATCGCGTTCAATCCAGGGCGGTCCCCAGGTGCGGGTGTCGTCGCCCTGAAGTGATTCCACTTTGATCACATCGGCACCCAAATCAGCGAGGGTTTGGCCAACCCAGGGACCGGCCAAAACCCGTGCCAATTCAAGCACTTTCAATCCTTTGAGCGGTTGCTCAGTCATATAAACGACTCTTTTGTTTTGCTTTTCGGCTTAGAAAAACGCCTGCAAACCAGTTTGTGCCCGGCCCAAAATCAACGCGTGCACATCGGCCGTGCCTTCATAGGTGTTCACCGTTTCAAGGTTGATCATATGGCGGATCACGTCGAATTCGTCTGAAATGCCGTTGCCCCCATGCATGTCGCGGGCCATGCGGGCAATGTCCAATGCTTTGACGCAATTGTTGCGCTTCATCATCGAGATCATTTCCGGTGCTGCGCGGGCTTCGTTCATCAACCGACCCACACGCAGCGAGCCTTGCAAGCCCAGCGTAATATCGGTTTGCATATTGGCCAACTTCATCTGGAACAATTGCATTTGCGCCAAAGGCTTGCCGAATTGCTTGCGCTCCATGCCATAGCGGTTGGCCGCGTGCCAACACGCTTCCGCTGCGCCCATTGCGCCCCAGCTGATGCCATAACGCGCGCGGTTCAAGCAGCCGAACGGACCTTTCAGGCCTTCCACATGTGGCAACAAGGCATCTTCGCCCACTTCCACATTGTCCATTACGATTTCGCCGGTGATCGACGCGCGAAGCGACAGCTTGCCGCCCACTTTGGGGGCGCTCAACCCCTTCATGCCTTTGTCCAGCACAAAGCCTTTGATCTTGCCATCATGGGCTTCTGATTTTGCCCACACCACAAACACGTCGGCAATCGGGCTGTTGGAAATCCACATTTTTGTGCCATTCAGCACATAGCCATTTTCGGTTTTCTTGGCGCGGGTCAACATGCCGCCGGGGTCAGAGCCAGCATCTGGTTCGGTCAAGCCAAAGCAGCCAATCAAGCTACCATCAATCAGACCCGGCAAATATTTTTGCCGCTGCTCTTCGGTGCCATAAGCATAGATCGGGTAGATCACCAAGGAGGATTGCACAGACATCATGGAGCGATAGCCACTGTCCACGCGTTCAACTTCCCGCGCGATCAAGCCATAGGCCACATAGCCCAAATCTGCCCCACCATATTCTTCCGGGATTGTGGAGCCCAAAAGACCCATCTCGCCAAACTCTTTAAAGATGTTTGGGTCGGTCTTTTCCTCATTATAGGCTTCGCGCACACGGGGGCGCAGCTTTTCGTCGGCAAAGGCGCGGGCGGTGTCCACCACCATGCGCTCTTCGTCGGTCAGTTGGTCATCCAACAAAAATGGGTCTTCCCATTTGAACGAGCTCAAATTGGGGCGGTCTTTATCGCGGATTGTGGGGCGATCGGCAGTCATCGTCTGGTCCTCTTCCGATAAGTCGGTGCGAAAGAGGCCGATATCCTCCATGATATCCCGTTTTCACAGACCTCACGCACCAAATAAGGTGACTTTTATGCATTTATGGCATTAAACGCTTTAAGATTGAAGGATTGAAGCGAAAGTTGAACATAAGTTCATGCATTTCGGGCATCAAGTACCCGTTTTAACTCATAAGAAGTTAATTGTGAGGCTTGATTGCAATTTGCCCAGTCAGAAATCCGCGCCAAGCACAGTGCAAAATGGAACGATACCCGCCCCAATGTGTTTCTTCTTCACACGCTGAAAATTGCTGAACGCCAGAAATTATCCCATAAGTGGCGGTGCAGTCAGCAAAATTCAAAAACCCCAAATGTTTAAGGAGATTGCTATGCCTAAGCTGAGTGAATCCAAAATATTGATTATGGCCACCCATGGTTTTGAGCAATCGGAATTGCTCACGCCGCTCAAAAAGCTGCAAGAGGCGGGTGCCACCGTGCATGTCGCGACACCAGATGGTGAGGCGATTATGGGGTGGAACGAAAAAGACTGGGGTGAATCTGTTGATGCAGATCTAAAAATCTCGCAGGTTCATGTCGATGATTATATTGCCCTGGTGCTGCCCGGCGGCCAAATCAACCCCGACTTGTTGCGCACGGAGCAAAAAGCGATCGACAAAATCCGCGAATTTGCCAAAAACGATAAAATTATTGCTGCGATCTGCCACGCCCCATGCTGCTGATCGAAGCCGGTGTGGTTGAGGGGCGCGAGATGACCTCTTATCCGTCTATCCGTACCGATCTGAAAAATGCGGGCGCAAATGTCCAGGATAAGGAAGTTGCCATTTCCAATGGCATCATCACCTCCCGCAACCCAGATGATTTGGATGCGTTTGTAGCCAAAATTATCGAGGAAGTGCGCGAAGGCGAACACCAGCGCAAAGTCGCATAGAGCGATGTTTATATGCGTGCCCCTGGCCGTTGGTCGGGGGCTTTTTTTTGAAAAATGTCTATCCGATCAGCTGATAGAAATCAGTGTCCAATCCGTCTTCATCTTTGGTTTTGGCGAACAATTCAAAACCAACCTTTTTCAATAGTCTGATTGAACGCGAATTTTCGGGGGCGACGGTCGCGTGCAGCGGCGAAATTTTATAGCGCTCCCGCGCGGCGTTTACCAATCCCTGCGCAATCTCGGTGCCAAGCCCTTTGCCCCATTCTGCGGCGGCAAGGCCATAAATGATTTCAACTTCTTGCCCCTCGGGTCGCGCATACCCGGCCCACCCGATCAGCTTATCTTCACCTTTGCGCACAATCGCCCCAGTGCCAAACCCGTTTTTCTCAATGTTCCCGCGCGCGCGTTCGATCCAAAGCGCCACTTGATCCGACGATAGGGGGTGTCCATTGCCAACATAGCGATAAACATCAGGATCGCCCTGTAACGCCAACAACCCCTCAAAATCCCTAGTTTCAAAAGGGCGGCAAGTAAGGCGTGTGGTTTCGAAAAGGGTCGTGGGTAGTTCAGTCATCGTCAATCATAGCTATATTTAAAGGTGTCGTCGAATTCGCCTGTGGCGATCATCGTGATGCATTCAACCAAGCGCCGATCAAGTGGCAAGTTGATTTGTTGTTTAACCAGGCGCGTCTGGTTGCCTCCGAGTTCATAGTGCAGCTCGACTTCCATATCTGCGGTTTCAAATTCCGGCTTTAAAAGGCCGGCGCGGTCGGGGTCCACCAACTTCTGAGCACTTGCCTGGTCGACCGCAAAGCGAAAACGCGAGCGTTGTTGCTGGTCGCCGGACATCGTCCAGCTTGAATATTTCGAGCGGCGCTCATCATGCCAAGGCTTGACCGCATTGCCAAAACCCCATGCAAAGGGCGACTTTACCCGCGTGGCTGATGATAAAATCTTACGTTTTACGCTGGTTTTATTTGCGACAATATAATGAACGCCCATAAAGCAATATGGCCCGTCTTCCGACGTGCGGAAGCGACCAGCATCACTGATCTTCGAACTATCAATCGTCAACGTAATGCAATCTTCTATCAAATTGTTGTTTTGGCCAAAGCATCTGGTGTTTTCATCCCCCGGTTGCGTTGTGCTGAGGCTCTCTTGCAGTGCGCGCCCAGCAGCTTCCAGGCCCGTTAACCGGCGATCGATATTTTTATCTGCGGTATGCAAAAATGCGGTGATAGCAGCGAGCTGCTGATTCAAAGCGCGCAACTGTTGCCGCGCGGATTTGAGGTCAGTTTCAAATTTTTCAAAGGTCTCATGATCGAGCTGGCCTTGGCGCGCCAGCAGCACAGCTTGTTCACGATTGGCGTTGGTCAATTGCTCTTTTACGTCGGCCGCATATGCGCGCAGTGCGTCTCCAGTTTTGCATCAGCTTGCTGAAGGTTTTGCGTCGTTGCCGTTAGCAGCGCATCGATTCTTTTCAGTTCCGACTGGCGTCGTGAAGCATTGTCTTCGCTGTTACGCGACATTTGAGCAAGGCTGTCTGCAAAAGCATCAATTTGGTTTGCACAGCCGAAACTTCCGTCAACATGCTTGCATTCAGCTTTTTCTGCTCGAGATAATAGAAATAGCCAGCGATCAGCAAAACGGTGGTCGCTGCAAGCACCAAAACAAATGTGAAAAACGTGTAGCTATTCTGCCCTGTGGGCTGTGGCTTATGGGGAGGCATCAAGTCACTCTAAAAACACTTAACTTACGATTAACGCTAGCCGAGCCGAAGTGAGCCGTCAACAAACTAGGGTCTTGGCGGCGGTTTTTCTTCGCCAAGCAAATGGATTGTGCATCCGGTCATGAAAACAAAATGCCTGCCAATAGTGCGCGCTAAAGGTGGGCGACACACCAACTGGCGGGCAGGGGCATAAAATCTCTGAAGCCAGCTAAATGAAGACCGTGTAGATGCAATGCGGCGCCGTCCGGCTCATTAAAACGCCCGAGAAATGCCCACCGCCTCATATATATCTTGCATCAACTGCATTGTGGTGCGGCTATCTTCACCGCCGGTTATCGCTGGTTTGCCCGTTCGAATGGCACTAATCATGGCGTCGAGTTGATAGTCGTAAGTGGTGCCGCCGCCAATTGTATATTTGCGGTGCACACCCTCAATTTCGGTCTCGATATAATGGCCGCTGTGCGGGGCAATCGGATTGTTCACAAACAAGCGTCCTTTTGTGCCCTCCAGTCGCAAATAAGCCACTTCCTCAACATCGTCGCCCATATTGCAACTTAGCTCGGCGTCAACATCGCCAAACCGCACAATAGCGTGGATCATTTCGTCCACGCCGGATGGCGTGCGTTTGGTTGTTGCTTGTTGCAATTTTATTGGACCATTCAGTAGCGTGATGGCCCAGTGCACGGGATAGCAGCCCAAATCCATAAGTGCGCCACCACCCAACTCCAATTGATGTCGGAACGGGCTCTGCGCTTGCGGGATCGGCACATCGAACTGCGCGCGAAAGCTTTTGATGGTGCCAAAGCTCTCGCTGCCAATCAGGTCGAGCAGGTGCATAAACAAGGGGTGAAAACGATGGTGAAACGCCTCGACCAATTGTTTCCCCGTTTCTTTAGCGCAGTCCAGCATGCGGCTGGTCTCAGCCACATTTAGGGCAAATGGCTTTTCCACCAGCACATGCTTGCCCGCCTTCATGGCGGCGCAGCTTAAATCCATATGGCGCGAGGGGATGAGGGGATTGTAAATAAGATCGATATCATCCGTGCGATTAAGGCGTCATAACCATCCACAGCTTCGGCAAATCCGTGCTTTTGCGCATAGGCTTTGGCCTTGTTGAAGTCGCGCGCCGCCACTGCCACCAGTTCCACATCGCCGCGCCGTCGTGCCGGTAAAACCAAGGCCTCGTGGGCAATGTCAGCGGCACCCAACATGCCAATTCGGATTTTCGAAGGGGTGCCACTCATAGATTACCTCACAAGATTTCTGTTTTGTCGCCGCTCGAGCGAACTCAATGCGCTCGCAATAGCCAATGTGAGCACCACATAAAGTATAGCGGCCGTGTTGAATGGTGCAAACGGCAAAAAGCTTGAGGCTTGGAATTCGCGCATGCGTTGTGTGATGTCGCGCACTGATAAAACAGACAGCAAAGAAGTATCCTTCAGCATCGCAATGAATTCGTTACCCAGTGCAGGCGTGATCACGCGGATTGCTTGCGGTAAAATCACCAAACGGGCCGTGTTCCATTTGGATAGGCCAAGCGCTTGCGCCGCCTCTAACTGGCCTTTGGGAACGGATTGGATGCCCGCGCGAAAGATTTCGGCCATATAGGCGGAATAGCCAATCGAAATCGCCACAATGCCACGCCAAAAACCGCTCATATCGATAATGCCATTCGAAATATCGCGAATATTGCCCGCCAGAGGCAAGCCAACATAAAGAATAATCACCAACATGGGGATGCCGCGAATAGTGTCGATAAACAGTTCAGCGCCAATGGCGATCGGGTGCTTCCCATGTTGAAAACCGGAGAGGGTGAGCACCACTCCAATCACAGCAAATACCGCGAACGCGAAGCCCAAATTATTGTAAAAGTCAGGCAGTATCTCGGCCCGCCACTCGGCTCTCATATCCGCGGGCAAAAATTCGACCGGCAGCAAAATACCTGTCACATTTTCGCGCTCTTCCAGCATTTTCAGGCCGCGCTCCAGTGAACTGGTGGACAAAATAGAAAGCGGCTTGCCCGAACCCGTCACCCAACTGCTTTCGCGCACGCTATCGAGCAAACGCGACGGTGTGTCCTTCAAGATCACGACACGTTCGCTGGCATCTCCCGCCACCACATAGGTCTGCTTCGGTTGCATAAAGGCAAACCCTGACACCAAAATCATCAGGATCGCCAGTGCGATAGAAAAGTTAAACGTTTTCTTTTTTGGCTTTAACCCAACCACAATTGCCAGGATTAGCCCAAGTACCGAGGCTGCGATATAAGCGTAAACAACCGCGCGCATCGTAAGGAAAAGCCCAGAAGCAAAACCCAGATGCGCGACAAAAAGAAGGTAAAAAAAGCGCCAACCCATTCAGCGCGATCAAGCCGCGTTTCGCCCATTTTTGTACGGCACTATTGTGCAGAAACAGGCCCGTAGCACATATTAACGAAACGGCGCAAAATCCATCGACGATCCAGTGAAACATTTGCCGGTATTTCACCGCAGCAAGTTCAGTCAATTGCCAAGCGTCGAGCCGGGTATGACATCTTCAGAGCGAATAGCGTCAATCGCGTTGACCACCAAGGCGTTTAAAAAGGCATCGAAAGACACCAGACGGGTGAACAGCGCGAGGCCAATAATTTGCGCTAAAACCAGCCACACCCAGCGGGCTGCCGGCATACCGGCCACGTCGCGCTTTGCGATAAATGCGCCCAAACCTATGCTGCCTAAACCCAAAGGCAGGAAAAGCGCTAAAAACGAAATCAGCATATCGGGGGCGCCTGGTTCAGCGCCAATTATCGCGACAAATGAACGCGTATAATCTGAAGAGGTGAAGGTGAGGTAGATGAAAATGGGCAGAACGATCAACAACACCAAATTGCTCGACCGCATGTTCAACAACGCATTCATGCAAAATCCCTCAGGTTTGCGAAAAAGAAAGCGGGCGCCAAAAGCGCCCGCTCATGATCGGCCTATTCGTTGCCGAAATACTCGTTGATCAGCGCGTCCAATGTGCCGTCAGCCTTAATTTCAGCCAACCCTTCGTTAAACGCATCGGTCAATTCTGAGCCCTCTGGAAAAACCAAACCCAAGGGGTCGCTTTCAAGTCCGTTGATGGCTGGCACCAGTTCTCCAGCAAACTCTTGCTCATAAGCGGAGGCGGATACGCCATCAACAACCACGCCATCAATGTCGCCATTAGAGAGCGCCAATATGGCCGCCGCGCCAGTGTCGTAAACATTCATGTTGGCACGCCCCACAAGGCTTTCGGCGAGCTGCGCATTGGTTGTGCCGGTTTGCGCGCCAAGTTTCATCCCGGCTTTCACATCGTCTAACGTTTTGTCTTCGTCATCCACCCGCACCATGATGGATTGGCTAACCACCAGATAAGGATCGGTAAAGTCGACAATTTTGTCCCGCTCTTCGGTGATGGAAACACCTGAGGCGACCATGTCAAATTCCCCTTGCACCAGCGCGGCAAAAATTCCGTCCCAAGCGGTGGTCACAAACTGCGCGCGGCAATTAATTTTCACACAGATCGCATCCACTACGTCAACGTCAAAGCCAACAATTTCGCCTGTCGCTTCGTCAACTGTTTCCATTGGTGGATAAGTGGTATCGGAACCGACTTTTATCACCTTGCCGCCCAAATCTGCGGCTTGGCCACCAAGCGTCATCAAGCGCTAAACCCAACGCTCGCGGCCAACATTATGCCTTTGTTAATCATGCTCTCGCTCCCTTTGTTGTAAAGATGCACCCTTGCATCCAAACGATCAAACATTCATTTGAACGAATTCAAAAAAAGATAAGTTAATCGTTTAACTTTTCGAGCAAAGCACCGTTTTTCTAACTTTTCAATTGGGAATCTGGATTTGGTGATGATGATTCTGCATCAATTCATGTGATGATGGCATCACTCTAAGTGATCCGACGATGTGTCAAATGGCGCTCGCTGTACAAAAATGGCCTGAAGGCAGCTCAGTTTACGGCATAAAGATCAGTATCAAATGCACTTGGAATATACTTGACGACTGGCCCCAAACCACGGCATACCAAAAAGCTCTGTGTGCGGGTGTAGCTCAATGGTAGAGCAGCAGCTTCCCAAGCTGACGATGAGGGTTCGATTCCTTCACCCGCTCCAAATCACTCACTCATCCCCTATTTCTCTTATTCTATCTAGCCAATTTTTGTTTGCTTATGCGGCTAATTTATTCTTTAATGAATTAAAGAAAATCAGCCCATGAGTGCTGATTGATCGGGGTTTGCCAAAAAGTATAGTTGTAGTATTTGTGCGTGCTTATTTTAAAGGCGATCGGCAGATGCAACAGATTTTGTGTGAGATGCTCTTTGGGGGCAAGCGCATAAAGGGAGGCACCACGCGTATTTTGCCGAAGCAACAAAGCGCCTGATGTTGGTTGATTTGCGTACGGCACCGCCTAACGGTTTAGATTTAACAAAAACTGACCCGGCGCACAAATGCGAAGAGGCAGGTGCGCAGCAATATAGGTTTTAGGTGATATTCACCTGGCATTGCTGGTTTAGTTGCATTGTACCTTGGCACCAATACCGCTTTGTGCGACGCGGCCGCAAATGCAAGTCTTTTCGATCGGTCGCGTTTTATGCCGAGCGATATCGTCAGTTTTGAAGACACAAGACTATCTGGACAGTTTGGCAACACATGCTGCGGTTGAGGGGCGAGATGAGCGACTGGACAGACGGAACATCTAATTCATAGGCAAAGTCGAGCGAAGGGCAAGCTTGCTGATGGCAACAGATTCTGACGACAAGATGGGTAAGTCTCCACAACAAGCTAGGGCTGGTTTTTTTCCGCCGAAAAAAAAGGGTGGCAGAAAAAAAACTCGCAGGATCCCGCGCAGACATTGGAAGAAGTGGAAAAAAGATTTCGTGAGCGCATAAAAAAGATTCGCGAAAACTACCCCGAAAAAGTGCGCGGCATCGTGCGCCAAATGGAGCAAGAATTATCGCGTGATGTTCCGTTTTCAGCGCGTTTGAAAAATATTTATATATTCGCGCACGATCTTAAAGGTCAGTCGGGCACCCTCGGTTATGATTTGGCGGGTGAAGTTGCCGCGTGCCTTAGTGTGGCGATCGTTGCAGCTCCCGGCCGATTAGAGGACGAGCCGGAAATTTTGACCATGCATCTTAACGCCATTTTATGGGCTCTCGAGAATGAAGGTAATGGAGCCGCAGAAGTGGAAAAAAAAACAGCTCATCCAGTCGCTTCAAGAGGCCGTCAAATAGCTCAGCCACATGTTTTTAAATCGGACGGACGTTTTGTCCCCGTCTGCCTTGTGCCTAATTCTCTCACGACTCACACAATCCGCACCTCGACACAGCGTGTAGGGCGAGATCATGAAGGGCTTTGCTGATCCTCAAAAAATGGATTTGATGGCGCAATTGGCGGGCATGCCGTTAGAAACGTGCTGCGCGGATTGGCAAAGGGCATCGTTTACTGCAGATAGCAAAGCATTTTTCAGCTTTTCAGAAACAATAGCGCGCGTTATTCCGCGGTAATTACCCCGAGTTTATTGTTTAGCTCATGGATGGCCAGGCTATAAAGGGCTTGAAGCGGCAAAGAAAAACCGCTCTCTTTTTCACGCAAGCGAACCCGCGCCCATATAGCATCGTCGCGTACTGCATCCAAAAAGTCGTGGCCATGCCATGTAAGCGAGTGAGGATACCACGGAGCTGAATTGTCAAACCCATGGCCTTCAATAGCGTGGATTAGATTTCCTTCATGCATCATGCGTACATGCTGGAAAATGGTGACGTCATTAAACTCGCTGTGCGGCAGATCAATTGTGCCGGGTTCATCATCTACCGAATTTTCAATTGCAATTAAGATCTTGCGTACCAAATCCATATTCCGCTGCATGGCTCACCCTTTTGTCACTCATCTAATTTTCAGCATATGTTTTAGTCACCTGCCGCGCCTTGTCTTGGATCAAGTGTTTGGCGCGTCCAGTCCGTTCGGCAGCGAAACCCAAAGCACGTTCTGCGCGTCGGGTGAATGACGCGAAAGGTGCCCCTTGCCATACGTGTCTTCGAGCAAAACAAATTCCCCAGCAGCAACCCGACGCACCTCACCGTCGCTGGTCTCATATTCCACCGCACCATTCAGGCGCACGGTAAGCTCACGACCGGGCACGGTATGCCACTCAACTTGCCGCATGCCAGCGGGGATTTGGGTAAAACGAATCCGAGATGCAGGGTAGTTGGCGGAGACATCAAACGGCGTGGCGTCAGGGTGAACTGACACTTTTTGAGTAGGTATCTCGACCTCATCAAAATGCGATTCCCCATCTGGTGAGGTGTAAATCCGTAGGCACTTCATCGAGATCCCCTTCTCGTTTGCCATCGCGGCACCCGGATAGGTTAATCTGATTCAATGCAAATACGATAAAAATTTGACCGCTCCGGCCCCCCACTAGCGATGGCGCTGCGCAGGCTGATCCGGAGCGATCTGTAGTTCTAATCCAGTGACTTTACTGCGTCGGCATCATGAAAATCTCATTCACGGCGCAACGTGGATTGGCCCCGAGCGCGTGCAACACCGCGTCAGCGATATCTTCCGGTTGCAGTTTGTCGGGCTTGGGCTCATCGAAAAATGGCGTGTCGACCATGCCCGGCGCGATCACCGTGCAGCGGCCACCAAACTCTTTCATTTCATCTGAAAGGTTGCCGCCATAGCCGTGTACAAACCATTTTGAGGCACCATAAACAGAGCCTGCAATGTGGCGACGCCCAGCAGCAGAACCCGTGAGCAACAGATGGCCCTTGGTTTTCTTCAGATGCGGCATGGCGGCCTTCACGGTCCACAATACGCCCATAACATTCACCTTGATCATCTGCTCCCATTCGTCCGGGTCGCCGGCGTCGGTGCCCGCGGCGGAAAGGCCCATGCCCGCATTGGCATAAACCGCGTCAAGGCCGCCAGCCTTGGCCGCGAACTCGTCCATTGCCGTTGTCACGCTGTCAAAGTCCGTCACATCGCCTGGCAAGGCTGTTGCGCTGTCGCCGAGCTCTTCCACCAGCGCATTGAGCTTGTCTTCAGAGCGCGCGAACAGGCCAACTTGCCAGCCTTTCTCTACGGCCAAGCGTGCCGTCGCCGCGCCGATCCCGCTTGATGCACCCGTGATAAATAGTGCCTTCTTGCTCATGAGAAACTCCTTCGTTTGAATATCTGTCTGTTGCACAACGCATGCGCGCGGCTTTGGTTGCCTGCGCAGGGGCCAATTGAAAAAGATTGACCTTGATAGCAAGAAACAACCGCCTTTGGCCAACTTTGCGCTGGTAATGGTCGGCACGCAAATCAGACAGCTGACGTCTTTGGGCGAGCGCGTCGCCATATTCAACAAAAGGTGACACAGATCCGACGCAGCGGCCGTTACGGTGATACGCCCGGAAAAGCCTGTGCGCGCGAAAACAAAAAGGGAGCATGCATAGGTTTAATAGGGATATGACACCTGTGGAATTGGGGCATATGGACAAGTTGGACCCAGCGCTGGAATGCGCGGCAGATCTGGCCAAGCATTATGGCCTGCCAATCACCAATTTTGGGTGACGTTGAGTGCGCCGGGCACGTAGGTCAAAACAGTGCCGCCACCAAAACATGAATGACCATGTAGATCACGATGAGTGAGCCGATGCTGTAAAACGTGGCACGGACCTCGTGGCTCTGCGCTGTGGCATAGGCGGCGAAGTGCGCCAGTCGCGCCAGCACAAACCCGTACATAAGCGCCTGCGCAGCCCATAAGGACGGGTCAACAACGACAAACAACAGTCCCGCGATCAAAAAAGCCGGAATGTTTTCAAGGTCATTGCGGTGCATTCGGCGCGAGCGGTCGACATAGTCGTTGACCTCCAGTTGCTCAGGGCTAGGGTTTTTGTTGATCATGCCTTTTCGCAAGTCTTCTTTGCTTGCAAACCCAGAATTGCTTTTTAGCATCCGGTAGACAGTCATCCAGCCTTGCAACATCATTTTTAGAACCATGATCGCCGCGGCAATCACATAGACAACGAAAACCGGTTTTCCATATTGAGCAGATTCATTTTCTTGCCCCCTTTTTCAAATGTGCGTTTCCAATAGGTCGCAACCAAAAACTGAAAGTTTGAACCGCGACAGGCCCTTTACTTACCAATGGTAAACAAGATAACCTACCATTGGTAAGTCGTCAAATGGTGCGAAAAATGCAGAATTCAGAAACAAGCAGAAAAATCCTTTCGATCGCGAGAGAAATTCTCGCCACGGACGGCTTTGGCGCCGTCTCATTTGATGCAATTGCGCGGCAACTTGGACGGACGAAACAGGCCGTTCTTTACTGGTATCCCACCAAGAAAGACCTGCTGTCAGCGATGTTTTTGCCCTGGCTACAAGCAGAGTCTGATACCGCCGTGGAAGCGACAGCAAATTCCAAGAGCCGGGCTGAGGCCATCAGCTCCTTCGTCAGCGCCATCGCACGATTTCATCTGCAATATTTGGACCGGTTTCGGATGATGTATCTCGTGCCACAAACCACAACATTAAAGTCAGACAGATCAGGAAATCTTATTGCTGGCGAAGAAATATATGCAATTACTGACCGTCTCTACCTTGCGTTGGCCGCACATTTGGGCGGCGATAAAGACAGTGCGCGCAAACAAGCAGTTGCCATCCACTCAGGCGTTCTTGGGCTTGTGATGATGTTCGCCCTCGCTGACGCGCTGGACGATCCATTAAAGCACACCGAAACGGAAATGATCGACGCTTGATCGCCAGCCTGACCGCAAAAAAAATTGATCTGCGCAAACGTGCGATCTCCGGAACGATCCCGCTTGATCCCCCAAACCAATCAGGCAATACTGCCGCCAACGGTGGACCGGTTCGGGCTGCCAACATCCATACATCGCCGCAATGCCGGCGCGAACATTTCAGGAGACGGGCATGAGCGGATTGATGGCACTGCTGGATGATGTGGCAGCACTGGCCAAGTTGGCTGCGGCATCGGTGATGATGTGGCAGCACAGGCAGTCAAAGCAGGATCAAAGGCCGCTGGCGCAGTGATTGACGATGCGGCGGTGACCCCGAAATATATGCAGGGGTTTTCACCGGCGCGCGAATTGCCCATGGTCTGGAAAATTGCGCGGGCGTCGCTGATCAACAAGCTGATTTTTCTGTTGCCCGCCGGGCTTGCCCTATCGGCATTTGCCCCCTGGCTGATCCCGCCATTGCTGATGCTGGGCGGTGGCTATTTATGCTTTGAGGGCGCTGAAAAAGTCGCGCATCTTCTCGGGTTCGGCAAAGGCCATGGCGGGCCAGACGGCAGCCACACTGAGGGCGATGCCGCACATCTGGAAAAAGAAAAAGTCGCTGGCGCGATCAAAACGGATTTCATCTTGTCCGCCGAGATTATGACCATCGCCCTGGCCGCCATTCCAGAAAGCGCCTGTGGATGGAAGCGGCCACTTTGGCGATGGTCGCCGTGGGCATCACCGCGCTGGTTTATGGCGCTGTGGCGCTGATCGTCAAGGCCGACGATGTCGGCCTGTATCTGGCCGAGAACGGACGTCTAGGCGCCACCCGCGCCATCGGTCGCGGCATCGTTTATGGCATGCCCAAATTTATGACAACACTCATGGTCGTTGGCACCGCTGCGATGCTGTGGGTCGGCGGCTCAATCATCCTGCACGCCCTAGACCAAATGGGCCTCTCCGCCCCCTATGATTGGATTCACCACATCGCCGTAGACGCCGCCCACGCCATTGGCGCATGGCAAGGCGCCATAGAATGGACCGTCACCGCTGGCCTAGACGGCATCTTCGGCCTCGCCCTCGGCATCATCCTGATCCCCATCGGCGTTAAAATCATCAAACCCCTTTGGACCCGCTTTGCCCCCAAGCCCGTGGCAGCACCGGAATAGGGGGCCGCGTGAGTTTATTTTCGCTCACGGTTGAGCGGTGCTTACAGCACCTAACCTCCGCGAGGGCGGCCAAAAAAAATTTGGCCGAGGTCCTCAGCCAGTCGGCTTCGTCCACTATTTTCTCCCGCTTGCTCAGAGTTTGTTTGGGACACCATCCGGCGGGGGTGCCGGGGACGGGCGCGCAGCGCCCGGTGGCGGCAAGAACAATGCCGGGGTTGC
>LLEP01000031.1_pt1 | contig 20930 bp, 23 predicted proteins | sample 595871 | NCBI WGS metagenome assembly LLEP01 (sample SAMN02919316, study PRJNA255460) | bioreactor metagenome | biome: chemostat; feature: culture 2012_25.2; material: sediment; isolation source: day64 25degC chemostat 2012 inoculated with Wadden Sea sediment taken from... | place: Germany: Bremen ... | reverse complement strand
CCAAAGGAATTGATCTCCCAGATCGACTGAATCTTTTGCCGGATTTCGCCATTAACGCCCGCCCGATCCCCGACGCGATCTTTGCAGTGGCCACAGATCAATGTGGAGCTAAGGCAAATCGTGCTGCGGATGACCTTTTGTCCCGAAACCCACCACGGTTTCAGCCCGGCTTTGCATTGCAGGGGGGGGTGTACGGTGATCAAGTAAAGCACCTAATAGACGCGGTACGCTGTATGGACGAGACCGTTTTGCCCGTCCAAGGGCCTCCGGGAACTGGCAAGACTTATGTGGCGGCCCGTGCCATTCTCGCACTGGTCAGGGACGGCAAGCGCGTCGGGGTTGCCTCAAACAGCCATGCCGCAATCCGAAACGTCCTAATGGCTTGCGTTGATGCCTTGGAAGAAAGGGACTTAGATATTACCTTGGAAGATGTAGGGATCGCCCACAAGCAAGGACAAAGTATGGACCTTTGCCAGATGGTTACGAGGCTATAGTCGCCATTAAGGACAACCAAGATCATCGCCTTACTGGCTCTCACGTTGTTGGTGGCACCGCCTGGCTTTTTTCGCGACCAGAGCTCTCTGACACTTTCGACTACCTTTTTGTCGATGAAGCAGGTCAGGTTTCGTTAGCAAATCTAGTTGGTATGTCGAACGCTGCGCGGAACTTGGTACTGGTCGGCGATCCACGCCAACTCCCGCAGGTTGTTCAGGGCTCACACCCACCACCAGCAGATCTTTCTTGCCTGGATTGGATGCTCGGTGACGAAACCATAGTTCCGTCGGATCGTGGAATATTTCTATCCACAACACGGCGCATGCACCCCGATCTTTGTGCCTATGTCTCCGATCAGTTCTACGAGGGGAGACTCCGCTCTCACGAAATTACGGTAAATCAACGAATTCTGGCCGAGACTCTCCCTGAGACCGGAGCATGGATGATATCAGTTGATCATGAAGGGCGAGCGCAAGAGAGCCCCGAGGAAGTGGCTGCAATCGCTGATACAGTCGAGACGCTTTTACGTGGAACTTGGTGTAATGAAGACGGTATCGAACGGGATATACGACCTAATGACGTCATCATTGTCGCTCCTTACAACGCCCAAGTAAATGCATTATCCGATGCCTTGCCCGGCATCCGCGTGGGCACTGTCGATCGTTTCCAAGGACAGGAGGCTCCTATTGCCCTGATATCGATGACTGCATCTTCGGGCGAAGAAACTACCCGCGGCCTCGAGTTTCTGTTCTCCAGGGAACGGCTAAATGTTGCGGTGTCACGAGGAAAGGCGCTCAGTCTTGTCTTTGCTTCACCTCGCTTATCGTCAACACCTTGCACGACTGTAGATCAAATGCGCCTTGTCAATTCGCTTTGCGCCCTGCCCCGCTTCCCAGTCTTGTAGATGCACGCTCGGTGCCATCCGCGATACCCTGAACTACAGACCTGAACATTTCGAAGCTCGACTAAAGGCCTATGCAGCAAGATAATCTCATCTCCAGCAAGATGGCGCGGGTCAATCAAGTTGTCTTCATCATTGCCCGAGTTGTCAAAGGCATAGAGGCATGTCACCCTGTTTCCGTCCCAGTCATATCTGAAGTGCTCGCCCTGAATTGCCCGACCAAGCACGTCACCGTTCAATACGGAGATCCGCGTGCCGCTTGGTCGCTCAGCGGATCGGAACAATACGCCAGACAGTTTTTCCTTGTCGGCTCGCTCGAGAATCGAAGTTCCAAGCTCACGTCGTTCCCCATGCGCTAGTTCTATTGGTATCGATTGCGCATCTAGGAATGAACCAGACACGTTTCTGCTTAGCATTCGCATATCTAGTCCTATGACGGTTTGCGCCGTCCGCCTCAGAAAAGTCTCCCGTTTTGCAACTGAGACAGCAAGGGCGGTTTGCTTATCTTGCGACATCTCGAGACAACGAGTGAATCTATCGAAGAACCAGCTTCCCTCTGGGTTAGAATACGCAAAAGGCGCGTGGTTCCAATTCTGGAGGCGAGGTGACGTTTCTTGTACGCCGGCGCTCAATTCTGCCAGCAGAAACTGCTTCTCTCTTAGACGAGGATTGGGACGTTCGGCCAACGCTGCTATCTCATCATCGTGACCACCTGCAATTCGTCGATACAGTGGCACCGGTGGGAAACGTGAAGGGATAAGTTTGTAATACACCAAATCGATATTTTTAACGTCTAGCTCATTCACCGCGTTGCGCATCGAGGTATTCTCTCACTTTGTAGATATCAATTACTTGTCCCTCTAACATCAACTCAAGTGCGCTACGATTGTCAAAAAAATGTGTTTGGCCGCTTGATCCATGCATCTGCCGCGTCAGGATCTGGCAGCAGGATCTGAAGCGACTTATAAATACCAAGAAGATGTGAGATCCGCTCTAGCGTGTCGTTCGGAAGATTTCCTCCGGACTTCTTCCACTTGAAGAATGTAGATCGCGCGGGCGAACCAAGAAGAATGATCTGTTCGTCCGTCGAAAGCTCCCAGTCCTCTGAAAGCTTTGCAAATGTGTCAATTATTGCGGGAATGTTTGCAGCTCCCGCATCGTTACTGGCCGCAAATTCAGATTGTGACATTTTCCCTCCTTTAGTCTATTTTTAGACTTGATTTTAAAAAAGTCTCATTATAGACTGTCTACATCGGGACTTTTTTCTACTTATAGTCTATTCGTCCCAAGTTGCAAGTGAAACTTGCCTTATAAACGTCGATAACAAAGGACTTCTGTCATGCAGAGTATAATCGAAATCGAACACTGGGTACGCGACCAACCAAACGCACAAATTCCTAAAGCCGAAAGCTATCGTCTTCGTTTGTGGGACGGCGATGCGTTTGACGAAAAACGCTCGATGAGTGACGCCGAGCCAACTGGTCGGCAAATTCTGGAAGCCTTTGATCGCTTTCCGGCCGATGAGTACGTGCTATTTTACCTACCACGGAACGGAAAACTCGAAGAGATCGATATCGATGAGACTATCGATTTGAGGACGCGTGGTCCGGAACGCTTCTTTGCATTCAAATCGGATCGACACTTAAACTTTGTTGCGAATGGACGCCGTTTCAGTTGGGGTGCGTTGACGATTTCAGTCGGTCTAATTCGGCTCGTTGCCCGCATTCCCGAAAATGAGAGTTTGTTTCTAGAACGAACCGATGCGCCGGATAAAAAGCTTTCCGACGACGACACCGTCAGATTATCTGGCCAAGGTTTAGAACGGCTGGTCTCACGCGAGCCTCATGGAAGCTCAATGTGCAGGGAGTGTTGTTGACGTTGACGACACCAACAGTCGTCGTCAAAGAGGCTCTGTCGCAAGCAGGATTTGATCCAAACAAGGATTGGATTGCCATTCTGAAGCGTAAGGGAGAAGCAAAGCTCCAGGTCGCACTGACCGATACGATTGACCTGACGCTTCCGGGGATCGAGAAGCTTCGCTTGACACCAGCCCAGATCAACAATGGTGAGGCGCACACTGCGCCCCGCCGTGAGTTCGCACTTCTGGAGAAGGATGAGGCGCATCTTAATGAACGTAGTCTGCATTGGGAGACGTTCGTCGAAGGAGGACGGCGTTGGCTGCTTCTGTGCAATTACGTATTGCCCGAAGGATACAATCTATCAGTAGTCGACATCGCAATAGATGTGCCACCAACCTATCCACACGCGGAGATCGACATGTTTCACTGTAACCCCCACCTAACGCTCAAGTCCGGTCACCCGATTGGACAAACATCCGGCCGGACACCTATCGCCGGTCAGACATTCCAGCAATGGTCTCGTCACCTGAATGGTCAAACGCGTTGGAATTCGGCAACTGATAGTGTGATGACACATCTCGCCGTGGTTGAGACGGCTCTCTTGAAGGAGATCGGCGAATGACCTGTAGTCTTACCCTGACCGAGAGCCAGCATGAAGAGCTCAGAAGTATGATCTTTCCCCAGGACGGTTTGGAATCTGCCGCGATCTTAATCTGCAGATATACAGGACCGGACCGTGAACGGCTGATCGTTGCCAATATCGTGAATGTCGCCGATGCCTCATGCGCTATCCGGAAGCCGGATTTTATCAGCTGGCCCGGCGAGAGCATTGAGGAGGCAATAGATCTCGCCGAGCATCAGGGCGATGCAATCGTACTAACTCACAGCCATCCGGGCGGCTGGTTGCAATTTTCTGAGGTAGATGATGCCAGCGATCGCTCGACGATGCCAAGCTTATTTGCGGCAATTGAAGCAGACGGTTTCTACCATGGGTCAGCGATCATGACACCAGATGGCGCAGTGAGGTGCCGCATCTACGACCCTTCCGGAAATGCGAAGGAAATCGGCCAGACCTGGCGTGTCGGTCACAGCCTCACAAATATCGGAATGACCAATGTGGCGTCCGTTATTCCCTTCGGTTCGCAGATGACCGATTCCTTTGCACATCAAACCGCTTGCGTAATCGGCGTGTCCGGCACTGGATCGCTGGTGGCAGAACTCTTAGCGCGCAAAGGAATCGGCCATTTGATTTTGATCGACTTCGATACGATCGAACATAAAAATCTTAACCGCATCATCAACTCTACCGTGGCGGATGCGGACGCAAACCGATCTAAGCCATGGGTGATGGCTGAGGCAATTATGCAATATGCGCCCAATACTAAAGTTACCATCATCGACAAATCGATAGACGAGCGGGATGCGGTTATCGCTGCAACTTCCGCAAATATTTTGTTCTCTTGTGTAGACAGCATGGCTGGTAGGAGCATTGCCGAACTGATCTCGCAGTGTTGCATGATTCCATTGATTGACCTAGGCGTCACAATCCCCACTCGAATGGATACAACAGGTCACCCGCAGGTTGCCGATGTTTGCGGGCGGATCGACTTCGTCAGACCGGACGGCCCTAACCTGACTGACCGTGGTGTGGTAACGGCGGAAGGTTTGCGGCGTGAATACCTGCTGGAGAATGCACCGATCGCTGCAAAGCGAGAGATCGAAGCCGGTTACATCAAGGGCGTCCATGAAGAGGCTCCTTCCGTTATGGCGCTAAACATGCGGGCAGCTTCCGACGCTGTTTTGGAATGGATCGAAAGACAGTATCCCTATCGGCTAGACGGCAACGTCGGCTTTGCACGCACGTTCTTCTCTCATGCGGCTGGCGAAGTTGAGTTCTATCCGGAAGATGACTTTGCGTTTGGCCCGATCAACGATCTAGGTCGCGGGCTCATCGAACCACTGCTCGGATTACCTCTTCTGGCTCCCGTTTTCGAAAAGGATGTAGCATGAGATTTGGATTTTGGCTCCGTTCCGTATGGCAACGTCGCGGCCCAAAAAGACGGCTCATTGTCGTGGAAGGTGATACGCCTCCGTCCCCAATTCCTACTCGCCATGTTTACCTCTGCCGTGATGATGGAGACGATTGGTCAGTGGCTATGCGGTGTCCCTGCGGGTGCCGTGAAGATCTCGAGCTCATGTTGTTAAGAGAAGTGAGTCCTCATTGGTCGATCAGAAGCAGTGACCAAGATCCTCCGACGCTTTGGCCATCCGTTTGGCGAAAATCTGGATGCAAGGCACATTATTGGCTGCGAAACGGACACATTCATTGGTGTTAAACAGAATAGTATTCTTTGGAACGCATGCGTCACCCATTTGATAAAAGCCCGCCTCTCACTCTCGTGGCTAGATCGTTGCACCTTTGACGAACGTTTAACTGGAATCCGTAGCGTTTTCTTAGAAGCAGCCTGCGCTCCTCGTTTAGTAGCTTGCTAGTCGCCACGCCGGGTCAACAATCAGACAAATCGCCGTTTTTTTGTGCTTTTTTAGGCGTAATTTCTTTGCGGCCAAAGACGCACAAAAACTCCAGCGGAAAACTGTCCCAATCAAACAGCACTTCTGCCATAGCGGCGGATATGGTCTATTCAAATTTTTACAGCGCTTACGTGGCCACCAATGCACGAAGAAAATCTAGCTTGAATCATATTGATTATGAACCCAGAGCCAAGATTGAAAAAGCACCGTTAGTTCAAACGTTTCTTTTTCGGGTCGTAGAAATATATCAACCGAACATCAGGGTCCCCGTACTTTTGAATCAATTTCCACAAGTACGCGCTAACCAGTTGCATTGACACTCCAAACGCGATCACCACCGCATAAACGCTGAATTCTCCATCAAAACTAAAAGACCCAACCAACGCAGATCGCATTATTGGAAAGAGACCCACTGCAAGCGGGATGGCAGCGACAATTCGCAATGTATTTGAAGTCTTATTGATGTGTTCTTCTAGTTTGTGCATTTAGTCTCTCTGTTCCGGCAATAGACTTATAAGTGTTTCGGCCACTTGCTTTGGGTCTTCCCCACTTTTCATGCAGTGGCCCCGAACATAAGCGATGTGTTTGCCCATCAGTTCCGCTGACAATGACAACGACTTTTCGCCAAGGGCGGAAATCACGGCCTCTGCCGCGGCAGCGGTGATCTCGGGGTCGGTTAGTGAAACCTGCGGCCCTTCGCCTGTGGCCAGCCAATTCAAATCAAGTTTGTATTGTGAGGCAAAGTTCATTGCAGTCGAAAACGGCATCTCACGCTTTTCAAGTTCATAAAACTTGTATGTGCGGTCAGCAATTCCAAGGCATTCCGCCATTTCAGCCTGCGTCAGCCCAGCTGCAGTTCGTACAGATTTCAAGCGCGATCCAAGACCCACCAAAAAATGTGTTGACATATTATCTAACGATACCTAACGTTATCAAATGATAACTATCATTCCAATTCATGCTTCACATTACATACGGAGTAATCAAATGTCCACATCTACACTACTTTCGCCAAGAGAACTGGCTATTTCCACTGGATGGCCGGAACGGAGAATCCGAAACCTTCTTAGTAACCAATCTCTTAAACACATCAAAATCGGCTCCAACTACTTTCTGCCGCCATACGCAATTGAAGAATTCATCGAAAGAGAAATGTTTGACCCATGCCAAGACAATACTCAGGATCAAGACTCGTCAAAAAAAACACGGACAAACCCAAAAACCGGTAAGCCCCAGCGAAGCAAGTTCTGGTACATATATTTCAAAGACCCAAGAAGCGGCAATTTCCGCGAACTCTGCACGTTTGAAACAACGACTGAACAAGCCGAAGACTTCAAGCAAGAAAAACTAAAAGAGATCTTTGCCGGTATACGGGGCAACTCCCCACCGGCGAAACATGTATCAATTTTGGATGTTCTCGACGAATACTGGACCTTTAAGAAAGACACGCGGAGCGCCGACCGACTTAGATATTCGTTGGTACATTTAGTCGACTTTTGGGGTGGTCGCTCTGTTTCATATGTCAATATCGAGACCATAAAACACTACTGTTCGCAGTCCGTCCGTGCAAAAAGCACTTTGAAACGCGAACTTCATGACCTTCGTTCGGCCGTCAATCATGCCATTACCATGGAGCGACTAGCACCATATGAGTTTCCAAAAATACCCATAAAGGAACAACCTAGACAAATATCAATGAGCCGAAACGAAGTCGCAAAACTGCTTCGCTCCGCACGTTCCGAATTTCGGTCCAGCTTTCAATTAACTCTATTCATTATAATCGGTTACTATAGCGGCGCTCGCAAGGCAGCTATTTTGGGCCTCAAATGGGAACAGATCAATTTCGATCAGAATACCATTGATTTTCGAGATCCCGAACTAGAGGAAACGAAAAAGAAGCGATCCTTCATTCCCATGCCACCTAAGCTGAGAGAGTTTTTGTTGCGGCGATTTCGTCGTTACTCAAATCAATCTCAGTTTGTATTCCACTACAAAACCAAAATTGGCAAACAGGTGAAGTCTATAGACAAGGGCTTCCGTGCCGCTGCAGACAGAGCAAAACTTGAGGGGGTAACACCTCATACGCTGCGACACACGCGAGTAACTGAACTCGTACAAGCTGGACACAGTGTACGCACGATAATGGCGTACATGGCACTGACCCACGAAACCATTTTCAAAGTCTATGCGCACGTCAATGAGAAGGATGTTCTAAACCTCGCTGCAAGCATAGGCCGTTCGCCGAACGTTCGCGAAACGCGTGAAATGACATGAAAAACCTAGGCAAACCAAGGCAAAAGGAAACAACAAAGAAAATGATAAATACATACAAATCAAAAACTTACGGGATTTCACAATCCTCCGAAGGCAGAGGCCACACGTTCGAATCGTGTCGGGTGCACCAATTTCTCAGGTCACCCCATTCGTGTTTCAGTGTTTTTCTTCACCAAATTTGTCTACGCACGAAAGCATTTCTTGCAACAACGAGTTTTGTGCACCGATAGTCCCACAGAGTTGTGGCACCATGAGCCATTCTTGTTCCACCCCACACCCGAGCGCTCAGCTTCATGTAGGCTGAACACTAAGTGCGCCCGCCAAAGTTGCTCCAAAACGCGCTAGGGAAACAATGGCTTCGGATTGAATTGGGTTTTGCTTGTGCGCCATGGCTGAAGAGGCACCGCCGTTTGCAAAGTGAATTTCCCCGATTTCGTTTTGGGCCATCAACAAGCAATCTTGGCCAATCTTGCCACAAGCATTGGAAATAGCCGCGAGCAAATTCACCACATCCATCAAGGGCAAACGATCCGTGTGCCAACAGGGACCATCTCGCATGTCCAATTGCGCCGCAATTGAGGCCCGAATGCCTTCAGCCTTTTTGCCCAAGCCACGCAAATCCCCTACGGGCCCACCAAAACTCAAAGGTGGTTTTTGCAGTCTGATCGCCTCAGTTCTGCTTTTCAACTCAAGCACAACCATTCGCCATTGCATCAGTTTTTGAGATACTGATTGTGGCAAAGCCACTTGCATTCGCGTACGGGCCATAATCACATTGGCCCCGAAGGACTCATCCAAATAGTCAATAGTCGTAATGAACGTGCACAACCGCTGTTCAAATAAATCCAAACACTGATAGAGACGCAACATTTGCACACTGTCGATCACATCTTGGCTGGTCGCGCCAAAATGCAACATTTTGGCCGTTTCCGGCTCAAGTTCTTCACGCATTTGCCCAACAAGTGCGGGAATGATGACGCCGTCTTGGCGTATTCTTTCGTGCAAGTTTTCGACATTGGGAACGAATTGTTCCAACCGATCTAGAATTGCATCGCACTGGATTTTTGAAACCAGCTCAGCTTCAAACAGCGCTTTCGTCAAGGCCACCTCGAAACGGACAATGAGGTTTATTTCCAGCTCAAATGAAAAGATCGCGCCAATTTCATCATCACCAAACAGGCCAGACAAGACAGGGTGTTCAAATGCAGAGATACTCATTTTCTAAACACGCTCCAACGCAATGCTAATGCCTTGGCCGACGCCAACACACATTGTTGCCATACCAAGCTTGGCATCCCTGATGTGTAAATCCATGGCGGCTGACCCAACAATTCGAGCTCCGGACATACCCAAAGGATGACCCAGTGCAATTGCCCCTCCATTGGGATTAACACGTGGATCATCAGGTGCCAAATCTAACGCACGCAGCACGGCGATGGCTTGGCTGGCAAAAGCTTCGTTGAGTTCGAGCACACCAAAATCATCAAGGTTGATGTTGGTCATTTCCAACAGCTTTTTCACCGCCGGTGCGGGGCCGATGCCCATAATGCGCGGCTCAACACCCGCCGTAGCGCCGGCTACAATGCGGGCTATCGGGGTAAGGTTATGTATTTTGATTGCTTCTTTTGAAGCAACAAGTAGTGCCGCGGCACCATCATTTACGCCTGACGAATTGCCCGCCGTTGCCGAACCATTTTCACGAAATGGGGTTGGCAAGCCGTTGAGTTTTTCAAGCGTTGTGCTGCGCAAATGTTCATCACGGTCGACAATAATATCGTCACCGCGACGCTGTGGAACAGTTACGGATGTAATTTCTTTGGCGAACCTGCCGTTTTGTTGAGCCTCGGCTGCCTTTTGTTGCGAGGACAGGGCAAACATGTCTTGGTCTTGGCGCGAGATGGCAAAGTCTGTGGCCACATTTTCCCCGGTTTCGGCATAGCATCGACGCCATAAAGCTCTTTCATCTTGGAATTGACAAAACGCCAGCCAATGGTGGTGTCATAAATTTCAGCTTGTCGGGAAAAAGCCGCGGTTGCTTTTGGTATCACCATAGGCGCACGAGACATGGATTCCACGCCACCGGCCAGCACAATGTTCATTTCGCCAGACTTTATGGCACGCGCCGCGCTGATAATTGCATCCATACCCGAGCCGCATAGTCTGTTGATGGTTGTGCCGGGTACAGATGTGGGCAAACCGGCCAAAAGTGACGACATGCGTGCAACGTTGCGATTGTCTTCTCCGGCTTGGTTCGCGCATCCCAACATAACTTCGTCGATGGCGGCAGGATCAAACTGTGGGTTTTCTTTGAGCACAGATTTAATCGGCATGGCGGCAAGATCATCAGGACGCACACTTGAAAGTGCGCCTGCATACCGACCAATGGGCGTGCGGCGATAGGCGCAAATGTAAGCTTCTTGCATGGATTTTCCTATTTCTTGCTTGCGCCAATTTGGTGCGTTCTTTGAGCTCACGGAGCACGCTTAATTCCTCCGATGTGGGCGCTGGTGTTTGTTCAATGTCATCGGCAAAACGTACCGTCCAGCCGCATGTGTCTTGCACATCTTGCTTGCTGACACCGGGATGCAGAGACCGCACCACAAACTCTTTGGTTTTTGGGTCAGGTCGCCAAATTGCCAAATCTGTCACCAGCAGTGTGGGACCTTTGGTACCTATGCCAGTACGCCGCCGATGATCGCCACCATCCCCATGGCCAAAGCTTGTGAAAAAATCGATCTTGTCGACCATGCCGCGCTTGCTTTGTTTTAGGGTAATGAACACTTCGCCTGCTGCAGATGCAATTTCTGGTGCACCACCACCGCCAGGCAATCTGGTTTTAGGCGCATCATATTCGCCAATCACGGTTGTGTTGATGTTGCCGAACCGATCCAGTTGTGCCGCACCTAAAAAGCCGACAGACACACGACCGCCCTGCAACCAATATTGAAACATTTCAGGCACCGAAACAGTAGTGACAGCAGTATCACATAGCTCGCCATCACCGATTGAAAGGGGCAGAACGGTGGGCGCGGTGCCTATGGTGCCACTTTCATAGATCAGCGTGATGTCTGGCGCGTGGGTCAGCCGTGCAATGTTGCAGGCGGCGCTTGGTGCGCCGATGCCCACAAAGCAAACATCATCGTTTGAAAGAGCGCGTGATGCGGCAATGGTCATCATCTCGTCAGGCGTGAATTCTTGTGTCATTACGCACCTTCCCGCAAGTTTTCTATCCGTTTAGCAAAACTTGTGGCATCAGCTTGCAGGACATTTTGCTCGATCCATTCTAGAAAAAGCTCCCGATCTGCCGCGATCTTGTCCCATGCAAGATAGGATGCATTGTCGCGCGAATAATAACCTTGTGCATAAGAGGGATGCGCGCCGCCGGGCACTACGCAAATTGCAGCAACACACCAATTGGGCAATACACATGCATTTGGGTAGGCATTCAGGTCGTCAACCACTTCTTCCACCGTCACGACGCAGTTTTTGGCCGCCAGCGCTGCTTCTTTTTGAACCCCAACAATGCCTTCAATCAACACGTTGCCCTTGCGGTCAGCCTTTAGGGCATGGATGAATGTCACGTCTGGTCGAATGGCAGGCACACAAGCCAATTCTTCCCCGGTGAAGGGGCAAATGACCGATTTGATATTGGGATTTACCTGCTTTAAGCCCGCACCAAGATAACCACGAAAAACAGCACTTGGCAGCCCTGCTGCGCCCGCAGCATAGGCGTTAGCCATGGCCGCATGGGAGTGTTCCTCCACTTGCAAAGGCTGAGGCCATTGATTTTCAACCGCGTCGCGAAAACGGCGCAGCAGCCCAACACCGGGATTGCCCGCATAGGAAAAGATCAATTTCTTCACCGCACCAACGCCAATCAACTGATCATAGATCATATCCGGTGTCATTCGGATAAGGGTGAGATCTTTAATGCCAGCCCGGATCACTTCATGGGCGCAGCATGGGGGATTAGGTGGGTAAACCCTTCAAAGGCGGCTGTATCGCCGTCTTTGATGAAGGTTTTTACCGCGTCACTCAAGTCGCAAAATTTACTCATTTTGGCCAATCAAATGTCGAAAAAGATGGTTTCATTTGGCCCTTGAAGGTGAATATCAAACTGATAGCCGCCCTCCACTTTTTGAGCCAAAACAGTTGGGATACGCACCTTGTGCTCAACGCGTGACAGGATGGGATCTGCTGCATTGGCAGCCTCTTCATCGGCGAAATACATACGGGTATTCAGGCCCAGATTGATGCCACGCGCAACAATCCAAAAATTGATATGTGGGGCTTGCATGCGGCCATCAGGATATGGCACTTGCCCTGGTTTTACGGTGTCAAAAGCATAGGCACCGGTTTCCAAATTTGTGGGCGTGCGGCCCCAACCGGTGAATTTTGGATCGGACTTGCCTCTTGTTTCACTGGTGCAATTGTACAAACCGTTCGCATCTGCCTGCCAGATTTCTAGCATGGCATCGCGTAGCTTGGTGCCTGAACCATCAATGACATGCCCAGAAACTTTAATGCGCTCTCCGCCAACACCTTCTTGCACCATCTGATCGCCCAAATCGCGATCATAGACGCCTTTGATACCCGCAAAATTTGGCGTTGTGCCAATATGCACATAAGGGCCTGCTGTTTGGGATGGGCTTTCTTTTAATTGGCGTAAATCTTGAACCATTTTAGTTCCCCTCCATACGATTTTCGAACATGGTTGAGCGTTGCCCGCGCAATACCATGTCGAACTTAAAGGCTCTTGCATCCATCGGGATGGTGTTGGCCATATCCAAAGGTGCGATGAGCCGATCAATTGCGGCTTGGTCAGATATAGTGCGCACGATCGGGCAAAGAGGAATAAGCGGATCGCCTTCAAAGTACATTTGAGTGATCAAACGTTGTGCAAAACCGCCGCCCATCAAGGAAAAATGGATATGGGATGGCCGCCAATCGTTGACCCCATTTGGCCAAGGATAGGTCCGGGTTTAATCGTTCTAAAAGCGTATGATCCATCTTCATCGGTGATGGTGCGCCCACAGCCGCCAAAATTGGGGTCAAGCGGTGCCAAATATCCTTCATTTTTGTGCCTATAGCGGCCACCGGCATTGGCCTGCCAAAACTCGAGAAGAATGCCAGGTATGCCGCGACCATTTTCGTCCAAGACCCGCCCGTGCACAACAATACGTTCGCCAATAGCGCTTTCGCCGGATTTGGCAAAATTATGGATCATGTCATTGTCCAATTCACCCAGCATATTTTGGCCAAATTTCGGCCCGGTGATTTCGCTGATTGTATTGCCAAAAGAGATCAACGCCTTTTGAGGTGAGCGCAACACGCTGGTCTTATAGTCTGGTGTAAGTGCTTTGGGATGCCAATTGCGATCACGGGCAATGAAAGCGCCTGGAGCTGGCTTGTTGTTAGACATTTGCCTCACCTTCTTCCATTTCTGCATATGTTTGCTTCACCAGCCCAATCGCATGATTGGCGGCGGGTATGCCCGCATAGAGCGAAACGTGCAAAAGCACTTCACATATATCTTGCTTTGTCGCACCCGTATTTCGGGTGGCACGCACATGCATTTTCACCTCTTCATCATGCCCTAATGCGGCCAATAGCGCGATTGTGATCATCGACCGCTCTCTAAAGTCCAATCCCGGGCGTGACCAGACATGTCCCCATGCGCCCTCTGTTATGAGATCTTGGAATGGCGCGTCAAAGCTGGTTTTCCTCAACTCTGCTTCGTCGACATGGGCGTCGCCAAGCACTTTTCGTCGCGTGGCCATGCCCAGATCGTGTCGAGATTGATTTGATTTATCCATTGTTCTTACTTTCGATCCTCGCCAAGAGCGTTTTGATCACTTTTGCCACTTGTGTGGGCGCTTCAATTGAGGGGAGATGCCCGACATCCTTCAGGCATTCAAATTCTGCATGACCAATTCGTTGGCAAAAATCCCGCACCAACTCCACGGGAGTTGATTGGTCTTGTTCCGCAGCAATACAGATTGTCGGGACGGAGATGTTTGGTGTTTTTGATCTAAGGTCAGCATTTTGTAGGGCATAGCAGGCGCCAACATACCCGCGCGGATCTGTTCGGGTCAGCATATTGGCATAAAGCGCGAAATCGGCCGGCCGATCTTTCTTGAAGGCTGGTGCAAACCAGTTTGTCAAAATGTCGTCGGCAATCGACCCAATGCCGTCCTCGTTCACTTTGTCGATGCGATCTTGCCATCCCGCTTCATTTCCAATTTTGTCCGCCGTGTTGGACAAAACCATCCCTGAAACCATTTCTGGCCAGTTTGCATAAAACTGCTGTGCGATGAGGCCGCCAATTGATACGCCACAAAGCACCACTTTTTTTATGTTCAAATGATCAAGAAGCTGCTTGAGATCAGCAGCCAAATCGGACAATGCGAAAGTTGGCAGGTCGCCCACATCACTTAGCCCATGCCCGCGAAAATCCATCAAAAGATGCGAGTTTTGGTTGATCCCATTTGCCAGTACATCATCCCAGATGCGCGCATCAGAACCCAACGAGTTTAAAAACACAATCACGGGTTGGCCCGCTTGTCTTTCGACAAACTTAAAATGGGTTGTTCCGAACTCTTGCTTTAACGCCTGCATCAACGCCTCCAGCCTTGACAGTTACATATCCATTTGAAAATAAATAATACTGCTTTGACCTCAAAATATATCGATGATGATATGAATAAAGCAAGACGCGTAAAGATTCGGCACCTAGAAGTGTTTGTAGAAATCGCACGCCACAAGAGCGTGAGCGCGGCTGCGAGAAACCTCAGCACATCGCAACCCGCGGTCACGCGCACAATGCGTGAGTTAGAAGAAATATGCGGCAAAAAAACTGCTTGAAAAGCATGGTCGTGGCATCAAGATTTCAAAATTTGGAGAGATATTTCTCACCCATGCAGGCGCGAGCCTTGCAGCAGTTCGCGATGGGCTGAAGTCACTAGATGAACTGAACATGGCTGACGGCCCCAAAATCAAACTTGGTGCGTTGCCGACCGTTTCTGCAACAATCATCCCAGCAGCTGTCGAAAAATACTTGGCCACAAACATCAAAAACCCAATCAAAGTGGTCACAGGCGAAAACCACATTCTGCTCGAACAACTTCGCGAAAGTGAATTGGATTTGGTGGTTGGCAGGCTACCTGCGCCAGAGAATATGCAAGGGTTGAGTTTTGAGCCCCTTTACCGCGACAAAGTAGTTTTTGTCGTGCACAACACACACCCTTTGGCCAATTCGAGGAATTTTCAGGTCGAAACATTGGACAATTACACCGTGTTGCTGCCTTCAAACGGCTCAATAATCAGACCGTTCGTTGACCGACTTTTTGTGGAACATGGAATTTCAGAAATCGATAGGCCTGTTGAAACAGTTTCAGATTCGTTTGGACGGGCATTTTTGCGCAAATACGATGCCGTCTGGATAATTTCACGCGGAGTCGTCGCTCGCGAACTGGCCGATGGAGAATTCGTGGTTTTGCCTATCGACACCAGCTCAACCTTTGGCGCCGTGGGCCTAATGGTTCGTGCAAATTCACCCCTAAATCCCGCAGCGTCATACTTCTCTCAAATTCTGCGCACTGTTATTGAGGATTTACCGCCTCAAACGTAAGACACTATAAGATTGCTTTCCCTACAACGGTGTTCCTACATAACTGCGCGCCATGGTTTCTTGGGCCGATCTAGAGTTGGCAAGCAGATCAATTTCAGCTTGTTGAATTTTGTGATCAAACGCGCTTGTTTCAGGAAACTCATGTAACAGCTTGGTCATCGACCAGCTGAACCTGACGGCCTGCCATACGCGGGCCAGGGCTTTTTGCGAATAGGCTTCAAGACCGCTTTTGTCCCCGTGCAAAAAGTCCAACGCCAGAGCATCATAAAGATAACGCACATCAGAAATCGCCAAGTTCAATCCTTTTGCGCCTGTTGGCGGCACAATATGTGCTGCATCACCGCACAAAAACAGATTGCCCCATTGCATAGGCTCGCAAACAAAGCTGCGTAGCGGCGCGATTGATTTCTCTATGGAGGGCCCGGTGATCAGATTTTTGGCCACTTGCTCTGGCAGTCTTTTTTTGAGCTCGGTCCAAAACTGATCATCAGACCATTGCTCTACAGTTTCTTCAGATGACACCTGAATGTAGTAACGGGACAGGTTTTGATTGCGCATTGAGGCAAGGGCAAATCCTCTTTTGCTCTGCGCATAAACCAATTCCTCGGCGACGGGTGGCGTTTTTGAAAGCACACCTAACCAGCCAAACGGATAGCTCTTTTCATATTCAGTGCGCACTGAATTTGGGATTGATGGGCGACTGACACCGTGAAAGCCGTCGCACCCAACAATGTACTGGCAATTTATCGTTTGCTCCTGCCCGTCAACTTCAAATCGCACTCTCGATTTGTCTGAATTGAGCTCTTCTAGTTGTACATTTCGCACATTCTCATAGATCTTGCCATTTAAAGCTTGGTGGGTACGGTACAAGTCTTTGGTGATTTCCGTTTGGCCATAAACCCGAACGCTTGCTTTCGCGAGCACATCAAAATCCACTCGAAAATGTTGATTTTCGGAGGTGATCTCACATCCTGTATGGGTAAAACCACTCGTTTGCAAACCGTCGCCTACCCCTGCAAACATCAGCGTTTCAACAGAGGTTTCTTCAATAATTCCAGCTCGAATGCGGCTTGTTACATATTCTTTGTTCTTTCGTTCAAGAACAACATTGTCGACGCCAATTTTGCAGAGCAAAACAGATAGCAACATACCGGCAGGTCCACCGCCGATGATCACAGTTTGAGTTTGCATTTTGATCTCCCTTGCCCAAAATATAGCCATTTTTGAAGATTGCTAAATGGACAGGAAAAGCAAAAGCTTGTACTTTTGCAACATGGCGAAGTTTAACAAAGTTCCAACCTATGCACTTTTTGGCGAAACGGCTGACTTTCCTGAAATCTTGCACTGCGAATTGATAGAACATAGGGCCAAAATGTTGGATTGGACCATTAGTGTTCATCAGCACTCTCGGCTAATTCAGTTGTTTTTTGTTGTTGAAGGTGGCGGCAAAATGTCACTCGACGGAGAGGATATCGAATTAGGCAATGGGATGTGTGCCATTGTGCCCCAAAATGTGCCGCACAGTTTCAAATTCATTGCACAAACCAAAGGTTGGGTGATCACAATTCCAAAGGACACCGCAGATGCTTTGCTGGTTCTTACCGGCTCAGCACGAACAATTTTTGACAGAAAGCATGTCCTTAGACATTGTGGCGATCTTGAGTTGGCCTTTTGTCAATTGGCTACGATCTATCAAAGACAAACTGAGGTGCGACAAACCAATCTTTGCGCCAGCTTGTTGATTTTAATTGGGCAACTCTATGAACAATGCTCTTTACAACTTGCAGATGAACTCTCATTACCGATCAGTCCGTTGATCTCAAGATACAAGAGTTTGGTTGAAAAGCATTGTGTGGAGCATTTGTCAGTCACACAATATGCGACAAGGTTGAACATAACGCCGACGCATTTGAACCGACTGTGCCAGCAACAATTGGGGGTTGGGGCGAACAAAGTTATTGAAAACCAAATTGTTCAATTGGCACGGCGCGCTTTGGCATACACAAGGGCAGACATTTCGCAGGTTGGTTTTGAACTTGGCTTTGCTGATCCGGCTTACTTCTCCCGGATGTTCAAACGTGCCACGGGTCATGCCCCTTCGGCATTTCGTGCAGCTTACAATCAGTAGTCAATTTTAGTCCTTCAGAATGCTGATGTTTAGAAGCGCCAATTTTTCACCATTTTGAGCCACTTGGATCGCTTCTTGAATAGCGTCATAAACGTCATCCACATTTGAAATCGATTTCGTCCAGGCCCTTGAGGCTTGAGCCGTTTTGCAGAAATCGGGACTTGGTTTTAGAGATGTAAGCGGCATATTGTTGGACTTTGCGGCGCTACCATTGGGTACATGCCAGCAACTGACTGCCGAACTGCCCCCATTCCTCATTGTTGAGTATGATCACAACAATTGGCAAGTCGAGCGCTTCGGCAATTTGATGGCAGACCGTAGGGTTTGAAAACATGTATGATCCATCGCCCATGGTAGCGACAACAAGGCGATCATTGTCCGCAAGTTTTGCGCCTAAAGCTGCGGGGAATGACCAACCTAAACCACCCGCATGGGGCTCTTGAAACCAACTTTTTCTGTATCAAGTCGCAACGACGACAAGGGCACACCCAGCTCTGAGAACACGGAGGCTTTTGTGTTTTTAATTGCTTTTGAGAGGCATCGCCCCACCCACGCCTTGGTTATCCCTTGGGCATTGCGCCGACTTGCCACCGCTTCATTTTCGCTAAAACGGGCGTTGGAAACTGAAACCAGTTTTTCTTTTCGCGCCGCAATGGTCTGTGTGTTTTTCGTTTTGGTGTTCAAGGCATCATAGAGGGCCGCTATGATGTTTGATGTTTCTCCTGCGATTGAAAGATCGGAACGAAAGTTGCGCACTGGAAACCGGGCGAACAATGGGTCTGGACCCAGATTTACAACTGTGGCGTCTGCGTTCGGCTTGTGCCTATCGGGCCACCAAGGGGCCAAGCAGTTTAGGACGATCACCAGGTCTGCTTCGGACAAAAAAAAGGTTCCGGCGCCTGCCCAACATGGCAAGGGTGGTGGGTATCAATCGCCAGCTGTGTTGCCCACCAACTGCAAACTGGGATACTCCACTGGGCGACAAGTTTTGACAACTGCTCATATCCCGCAGCATCGCCGGCACCGCGCTGTGCAATCAACAATGGATTTTTGGCATTTGCAATAAGCGTGGCCAATTCATCAATTTGGGCGAGATTTGGCGAGCCATTCACTGGCTGCATACTAATCGGTGTTTCAAGTTGACGTGTTTCAACTTCTTCGCAAAGCGTTTCTCGCGGCAAGGACAGATAGGTCGGGCCCTTGGGGGTCGAATTTGCTATGGCGTGGGCGCGGTCTAGAAGTTCAACTATCTGCTCGGGAAATTTAAGCTCATAATCCCATTTGGTTGCTTCGCGCACCAACGCTGTTTGATCGCGCATTTCTTGTCCCCACCCAATGGGGACGGTGCGCGCGCCAAATCGATCTTTTTCCGTGACCGGGGTTCTCCCGGACAAAAGCAGCATGGGGATGTTTTCGCATGCGGCATTTATAGCGCCTGTTGCGCCATTAGATAGGCCAACATTGGTGTGCAGCATCACTGCTTGCATTTCTCCGCTCATCAAATAGTAGCCGTGTGCCATGCCCATTGCAGCATGTTCATGTGGGATAACAACGGCGTTAGGTACTTCACCATCGCCGTCCCCTGCTTGGGCCAACCCCTCGATTATGGGTGGAAAATCCGTTCCTGAATTGACAAATACATAGTCTACACCTAGCTGTTTCAACCGGCGAAAGATGGCGCCGCCTGCCGTCATTCTATCTGTCATGATTGTCACCCGCCAAGCGTTCGCGGCAACCAAAGTACAAGAACGGGAAAGGCAATGAGTATTGCAATTCGCAAAAGTTCGGCTGCGAAAAACGGCATCACACCTTTGAAGGTCTCGCTCATGGGTGTTTCTTTTGCGATAGATGAAATAACAAAAACATTCAGACCAACCGGTGGTGTAATCAGCCCAAGCTCAACGACAATGAGGGAGAGAATGCCAAACCAAATCTTGAGATCTTCGCTGCTCATTCCAAAACCGGACCCGGCAGCGAGTTGGTAATCTCCACCATTTAATTCGAACAGAACCGGCCAGAAAAATGGGATAGCCAGCAATATCATCGATAAGGAATCCATCAAGCATCCAAGTGCAATCAGCGACAATAACAAAATCGCCAAGATGACAAAGGGGGGCAAGCCAGACCCGACCATCCACTCCGCCATAGCTTGGGGCACCCCAGCACGCGACATGAAGATTTTGAGCATTTCAGCACCCAGCAAGATCAGATAGATCATACCGGTTGTTTTCGCTGTTTCTTCTAGTGCACCAGTCAACTGTGGGCGCTTTAGTTTGCCGCGATATGTCCCATAAATCCAAACTAGAATTACACCCACCGCCGCCGCGGGCGTCGGGTTAAACAAGCCAAAATAGATACCACCGATCACCAGCCCAAAAATGACCAAAACCGGAATCATACCAATGGTGGCGGCAACCCATTCTTGCCGATCAACAGCAACACCTTTTGGCCCAGACTCTGGGAAAATCTTTACGTAGATTGCGATAGTTAGAAGAAACAACAATACCGCCAAAATGCCTGGAACAAAGGCCGCCATAAACATGGTGACTATGTTGGCTTCAACAATAATGGAGTAGATAATCAGTACCACTGACGGCGGGATCAAAATCCCTAAAACGCCGCCTGCTGCCAATGTGCCGGTCGCCAAAGCGCCCGAATATTTTTGTTTGCGCAATTCTGGAAGGGCAACATTGCCCATAGTTGAAGCTGTGGCGAGGGAAGAGCCGCAAACAGCTCCAAAACCAGCGCAGGCAGCAACTGCGGCCATCGCGGTCCCACCACGCAACCAACCAAGCCAAGCACTTGCAGCGCGAAATAAATCTTTGCTTAGCCCAGCCCGGGTGGCCAATGCGCCCATAAGCACAAACATTGGCAGCACCGACAGATCGTAGATCGAGAATTGTCCATAGGCCAACGTTTTGAGTTGGCTCATGAAAATGGCGGTGCCGTTAAGCAGAGTAACTCCAATGCCGCCAACTAAAATCATGGCATAGGCAATGGGCATACGGATGGCAATCAATACAACAAGCGCGCCCAAGCCCGCAAAGCCAATCAACAAAGAATCAATCATATCGGCCCGCCTTTGCGATTTGCGACACGTAATGCGCACTT
>LLEP01000030.1_pt1 | contig 21535 bp, 21 predicted proteins | sample 595871 | NCBI WGS metagenome assembly LLEP01 (sample SAMN02919316, study PRJNA255460) | bioreactor metagenome | biome: chemostat; feature: culture 2012_25.2; material: sediment; isolation source: day64 25degC chemostat 2012 inoculated with Wadden Sea sediment taken from... | place: Germany: Bremen ... | reverse complement strand
ATCGCTCTCTCCGTATTTCGTTCAGCGTAGTGCTGGCGTTTCAATTCAAATTAACCGGCGTGTTTCGCCATGACTTCATCAGCCACATTTTGTGGCACTTGCTCATAATGGCCAAACACCATGGTAAAGTTAGCGCGACCTTGGCTCATTGAGCGCAAAGTATTCACATAACCAAACATGTTCGCCAAAGGCACGAAGGCGTCGATCACGGTCGCATTGCCGCGCACGTCTTGGCCCTGTACCTGCCCACGACGGGAGGTCAAATCACCGATGATTGAGCCGGTGTATTCTTCTGGGCTCACCACTTCAACCTTCATAATCGGCTCAAGAAGCTTAGGACCAGCTTGACGGATCGCCTCACGGAAACCGGCACGACCGGCAATCTCAAAGGCCATCACAGAGGAGTCAACGTCGTGGTATGCACCGTCTTTCAACACAAACTTCACGTCAACCAACGGGAAGCCTGCCAAAGGACCTGCGCCCATAACAGATTGAACACCTTTTTGAACACCTGGGATATATTCCTTCGGAACGTTACCGCCAACAACAGTGTCTGTGAAATCAAGGCCAACACCAGTTTCGCCAGGTTCAATAGTGAACTTGATGCGCGCAAACTGGCCAGAACCACCTGATTGCTTCTTGTGTGTGTAATCGTGATCAACAGCGCGGGTAATTGTTTCGCGATAAGCAACCTGAGGCTGACCAATATTCGCTTCAACTTTAAATTCACGCTTCATGCGATCAACAAGAATGTCGAGGTGAAGTTCGCCCATACCAGCAATAATTGTCTGGCCGCTCTCTTCATCTGACTTCACACGGAAGCTAGGATCTTCGGCAGCCAAGCGATTAAGGGCCAAACCCATTTTCTCTTGGTCAGCTTTAGATTTTGGCTCAACCGCAATCTCAATAACCGGATCAGGGAACTCCATACGCTCAAGGATAACCTTTGAGCTTGGTGTACAAAGCGTGTCACCAGTTGTGGTTTGCTTCAAACCAACAATCGCAACGATATCACCGGCATATGCCTCTTGGATTTGCTCACGGCTGTTAGAGTGCATTTGGAACATACGGCCAACGCGCTCTTTTTTCTCTTTAACCGTGTTTTCCAACGCGCCACCAGCTTCAAGCACACCTGAATAGATGCGGCAGAAAGTCAGCGTACCCATGTGAGGGTCGTTCGCGATCTTAAACGCAAGCATAGAAAGCGGCACATCATCAGAGGCTTCGCGAGAAACTTCTTCTTCTGTTGCCACATCAATACCGCGAATAGCAGGAATATCAACGGGCGACGGCAAGAAATCAACCACAGCATCAAGAAGCGGCTGTACACCTTTGTTTTTAAAGGCAGAACCACAAAGAACTGGGAAGAACTGAACGTCGATTGTACCGCGACGGATCAGCTGACGGATCTTATCATTGTCAGGCATGTTGCCTTCCAAATAAGCTTCCATTGCCTCTTCGTCGACCTCAACAACAGTCTCGATCATTTTCTCACGGAACTCGTCAGCACGATCTTTAAGGTCGGCAGGAATATCAACAATATCCCACTCAGCACCCAGGTTTTCGCCCTGCCAAACGTAAGCTTTCATCTCGATCAGATCGACAACGCCAGCAAACTCGTTCTCCGCGCCGATTGGCAACTGGATAACAACTGGAGTAGCACCCAAGCGCTTTTTGATCATCTCTACAGAGTTGTAGAAGTCAGCGCCGATCTTGTCCATTTTATTGACAAAGATCATGCGAGGCACTTCGTACTTGTCTGCCTGACGCCAAACAGTTTCGGTTTGAGGCTCAACACCAGCGTTGGCATCAAGCAATGCTACCGCACCATCAAGCACCCGCAAAGACCGCTCAACTTCAATCGTGAAGTCTACGTGGCCTGGTGTATCGATGATGTTGAAGCGACGCTTTTTGCCATCACGACCTTCCCAGAAGGTTGTTGTGGCCGCAGAGGTAATTGTGATCCCCCGCTCTTGCTCTTGCTCCATCCAGTCCATGGTGGCCGCACCATCATGAACTTCACCGATTTTGTGGCTTTTGCCTGTATAGAACAAAATGCGCTCAGTTGTTGTGGTTTTACCCGCATCAATGTGCGCCATAATGCCGAAATTGCGATAGTCTTCGATCTTGTAATCGCGAGCCATGATCGTGATACCTTTAAAAACTTACCAGCGGTAATGTGAGAAGGCACGGTTGGCGTCTGCCATCCGGTGCGTATCTTCACGCTTTTTAACAGCCTGACCGCGACCGTTGAGCGCATCAAGCAACTCACCAGACAAACGATCGACCATTGTATTCTCACCACGAGCCCGTGCAGCGGTAATCAACCAACGAATGGCCAACGCTTGCTGGCGCTCAGTGCGCACTTCAACGGGAACTTGGTAGGTTGCACCACCAACACGGCGAGAACGTACTTCCACAGCAGGACGCACATTGTCGAGAGCCTGATGGAACACCTCAACTGGGTCTTGCTTCGTACGCGATTCAACCGCATCGAATGCACCGTAAACAATACGCTCAGCAGCTGACTTTTTGCCATCTACCATGAGCGAATTCATGAATTTCGTAACAACGAGATCACCGAATTTAGGATCCGGGTTGATCTCACGTTTCTCCGCGCGATGCCGACGTGACATTGAACGTAAACTCCTTACTTAGGCCGCTTAGCGCCGTATTTAGAACGACGCTGCTTACGATCCTTGACGCTTTGGGTATCCAAAACGCCACGCAAAATATGATACCGCACACCAGGAAGGTCACGGACACGACCGCCACGAATAAGAACAACAGAGTGCTCTTGAAGATTGTGGCCTTCACCCGGAATATAAGAAATAACTTCACGTTGGTTAGTCAGACGCACTTTGGCGACCTTACGCAACGCTGAGTTAGGCTTCTTCGGGGTCGTTGTGTACACACGTGTGCAAACACCGCGTTTTTGCGGGTTCGCTTCCATCGCAGGAACTTTGTTCCGCTTTGGCTTCGCCTGCCGAGGCTTGCGGATCAGCTGATTAATGGTCGGCATATTGCTCGAACCTTCTTTCCATCCGTTCAAAACTCAATTCACCAGATCACAACAACCAAATGGCGCTCCCCATCGACCCGAAGGTACGGCGGCACCATTATAAAACAGAGGATCGCCAGGCTGTTTACCCAGAGATCTTGTGTCTCGCAATTGTCGCGTCTGTTACCCGACGGTGTGTTTGAAGCATATGGGTAAGGACTTTTTTGTTAGCCGAAACCGATCAAATGCTTCACGACCTACCGCGAAGGTAGGGCGTTACTAAATCGAACCGGGCTCTACGTCAAGGGTTATCGCTGATTTTTTCAAATATGGCCGAAAAAAACCGTCTTTAAGATCGTCTTAACGCCTACTTTGTCGCTAACGCCCTCTTTGGGGCAAAAATTACCGAGTTTTAGCCTGCAATATTGGCTCATAATTGAATCAATTTACCGCTGATTCAAGGCGCTGATTCCGTTGTGCACTGTTCTTCAGAATCGATTCCCCAAAAATAAAGGGCGCCCGAAAGGACGCCCTCTAAATTCTTTAGCCTTCAGACTGCAGTTTGAGCTATTCGCCCGCACCGTCAGTTGAGGTTTCAGCCGCAGCTTCAATGCGCAAGGCATTCTTTGCTGCCAACTCTTCCTCGGCCTGGCGCTGACGCTCAGCCAAGATGAGGTCATCACGCTTGCCGGCGATCTTCTGGGTAGCGGCAGTGAACGCCCCTGTACCCACTGGGATCAAACGACCAACGATGATGTTCTCTTTCAAGCCTTCAAGCGGATCAGCTTTGCCACTCACCGCAGCTTCTGTCAGCACACGTGTCGTTTCCTGGAACGACGCCGCTGAGAAGAAGGAGCGTGTTTGCAGCGATGCTTTGGTGATCCCCAACAGAACCGGCACGCCCTTAGCAGGCTTGCGTCCGTCTGCTTCCAGACGCTGGTTCAACTCATCAAAGTCGATTTGGTCAATATGCTCTTCTTTGATCAAGCCTGAATCACCTGGATCGGTAATCTCAACTTTTTGAAGCATTTGACGCACGATCACTTCGATGTGCTTGTCGTTGATGCCCACACCTTGCAAGCGATAAACTTCTTGAATTTCATTGACCAAATATTTGGCCAATTCTTCAACGCCTTTAATCGCCAAGATATCGTGTGGAGCTGGGTTACCGTCCAACAAATACTCGCCACGCTCAATGGTATCACCTTCTTGAAGGTGGAATGGCTTGCCTTTCGGAATGAGATATTCCACAGGATCGCCACCCTCTTCATGAGGCTCAATCACAATACGACGCTTGTTTTTGTAGTCACGGCCAAAGCGGATAATCCCGTCGATCTCTGCGATAATCGCATGATCTTTTGGACGACGCGCTTCAAACAATTCCGCCACCCGTGGCAAACCACCGGTAATGTCTTTTGTTTTCGCACTTTCCAAAGGCGTACGGGCAATAACGTCACCTGGGTTCACTTTCGAACCCGGATCAGCCGCAATCACAGCATCCACAGAAAGCAAGTAACGCGCATCGCCACCACGATCCAGCTTAATGGGCTTGCCATCTTTGCCGGTAATGGCCAATGCAGCTTCAAGTGCTCTCCACGTGGGTTTGAACGCCAATCGATGACCAAACGCTTGGTAAAGCCTGTGCTTTCGTCCGTTTGTTCTGAAACCGACGCACCCTCGACCAAATCTTCAAAGGCGATCTCACCTTCAACTTCAGCCAAGACTGGACGCACATATGGATCCCATTCAGCGATACGCTGACCAGCATCGACCTTTTCGCCAACTTTGATCCGCAACAACGCACCATAAGGCACTTTGTGTGTACCGCGTTCATTGCCCTCATCATCAGAGATAGCAAGAACAAGGTTACGGCTCATATTAACGGTGCGCCCTTCACTATCCTCAGCCACTTGGCCAGACTTGATCGAAACAACACCCGTGTGGTTCGCTTCAATAAAGGAGCTATCCACAACTTGCGCTGTACCACCAATGTGGAAGGTCCGCATGGTAAGCTGTGTACCGGGTTCACCAATTGATTGCGCAGCAATAACGCCAACCGCTTCGCCCATATTCACAGGTGTACCACGGGCCAAGTCGCGGCCATAACATGTGCCACAAACCCCAGAACGCTGCTTACAGGTCAATACTGAGCGGATCTTGATCGACTGTACTTTAGCCGCCTCAATGCGCTCAACATCAGCTTCTTCAGCCATCACACCGCGCGCCACAATCACTTCACCTGACTTCGGATCAACAACGTCTTCCGCCATTGTCCGGCCAAGCACCCGGCTGCCCAAAGACGCGATCACGTTACCACTATCGATAATAGGGGTCATTGTGAGGCCGTCTTCAGAGCCACAATCCGTGTTGGTGATGATGCAGTCTTGTGCCACGTCAACCAAACGACGAGTCAGGTAACCTGAGTTCGCAGTTTTCATCGCGGTATCCGCCAAGCCCTTACGAGCACCGTGGGTCGAGTTAAAGTACTCGTTTACGGTCAAACCTTCTTTAAAGTTTGAAATAATTGGCGTTTCAATGATGCCGCCATCTGGACGCGCCATCAAACCACGCATACCAGCAAGCTGCTTCATTTGCGCTGGCGAACCACGCGCACCTGAGTGAGACATCATGTAAACTGAGTTGATCTGCTTTTGACGTCCGGTTTCTTCATCGATTTGAACCGAAGAAATCCGGCTCATCATCTCATCCGCAACCTTGTCACCACATTTGGCCCAAGCATCAACAACCTTGTTGTACTTTTCGCCGCGTGTGATCAAGCCGTCATTGTACTGCTGTTCGAACTCTTCAACCTGCTTACGTGTGGTTTCAACGATACCCACTTTGGTGTCAGGGATAACCATGTCATCCTTACCAAACGAGATACCAGCCTTACACGCATAACGGAAACCGAGATCCATGACTTGGTCACAAAAGATCACAGTGTCTTTCTGGCCGCAGCCCCGATAAACCGTGTCGATCAAGGAAGAAATCATCTTCTTGGTCATCAACTGGTTACAAGCAGCAAACGGCACGTTCGGGCTCTTCGGCAGCAATTGCGCAATCATCATCCGACCAGGTGTGGTCTCGTGAATTTCGCTCACTTCATTGCCGTCCGCATCAAGGGTCTTGAAGCGACCTTTGATTTTCGTGTGTAGCGTAATGACTTCGTTTTCGAGCGCGTATTCGATTTCGCCCATATTCCCGAGGCCATGCCCTCACCTGGCTCATTGTCATTCATCAATGAGAGGTAATAAAGCCCCAGAACAATATCCTGAGATGGCACGATAACCGGCGAACCGTTCGCAGGGTGCAAGATGTTGTTGGTAGACATCATCAAAACACGTGCTTCAAGCTGTGCTTCGAGCGACAATGGCACGTGAACGGCCATTTGGTCACCATCAAAGTCAGCGTTAAACGCAGCACAGACCAACGGGTGAAGCTGGATCGCTTTACCTTCGATCAATGTCGGTTCAAACGCTTGAATGCCCAACCGGTGCAAGGTCGGCGCACGGTTCAACATCACAGGGTGTTCACGGATTACTTCGTCCAAGATATCCCAAACTTCGGGACGCTCTTTTTCAACCAGCTTTTTCGCTTGCTTCACGGTTGAAGACAAACCTTTGGCTTCAAGACGTGAGTAGATGAACGGCTTGAACAATTCCAACGCCATTTTCTTTGGCAGACCACACTGGTGCAGCTTCAATTCAGGACCAACGGTGATCACTGAACGGCCAGAATAGTCAACACGCTTACCAAGCAAGTTCTGACGGAAACGGCCCTGCTTACCTTTGAGCATATCTGACAAAGATTTAAGCGGACGCTTGTTGGCGCCAGTGATGGTGCGGCCACGACGACCATTATCGAACAACGCATCAACAGATTCCTGCAGCATACGTTTTTCGTTACGGATAATGATGTCCGGTGCGCGCAATTCCATCAAACGCTTCAAACGGTTGTTCCGGTTGATCACGCGACGGTAAAGATCGTTCAAATCTGACGTTGCGAAACGGCCACCATCCAACGGCACCAATGGGCGCAGTTCAGGCGGGATAACCGGCACAACAGTCATGATCATCCATTCAGGGCGGTTGCCTGAAACGATGAAGTGCTCAACCACTTTCAAACGCTTGCCGAGTTTTTTTCGGCTTCAATTCGGTTGTGGCTTCAGCAATTTCGACACGCAATTGTGCAGCCAGCTTTTCCAACTCAAGCGCGGCCAGCATTTCGCGTACAGCTTCAGCACCAATCATCGCGGTAAAGCTATCGGCACCATATTCGTCTTGGGCGTCGATATATTCTTCTTCCGTGATCAACTGGTTCACAGCAAACGGGCTCAGGCCCGGCTCGATCACCACATAATTTTCGAAATACAAAATCCGCTCGACATCTTTCAATGTCATATCGAGCAACAGCGCGATACGGGATGGCAGTGATTTCAAAAACCAGATGTGCGCAACCGGCGCAGCCAATTCAATATGGCCCATGCGTTCACGACGGACGCGTGACAAGGTGACTTCAACGCCACACTTCTCACAGATCACGCCTTTAAACTTCATGCGCTTATACTTGCCGCACAAGCACTCATAGTCCTTTTGTGGACCAAAAGTACGCGCACAGAACAGACCGTCGCGCTCAGGCTTGAACGTACGATAGTTGATGGTTTCAGGCTTTTTGATCTCGCCAAATGACCATGACAAAATTTTCTCAGGGCTCGCGATGTTGATCTTTACTTGATCAAACACTTGAGCTTGGGCCTGCGGATTGAAAAGATCCATAACTTGATGGTTCATTTTCCTGTCTCCTTTAATGCAGGGGTGGGATGAAATCGCCGCTCATCCCCAACCCACTGCTAAAAATTAAGCGATTGAGTTACGTTATTAGTCCGCGGCTTATTCAGCTGCATCCTGTGAAGACCCTTCAAGAGCCTCCAACGTATCCCCGTCATCGTCACCGTCATCTTCGCTTGAGCTCAATTCAACATTGAGACCAAGTGAACGGATTTCTTTGACCAACACGTTAAAGCTTTCTGGAATACCAGCTTCAAACGTATCATCGCCTCGTACGATCGCTTCATAGACCTTTGTGCGCCCTGCAACGTCATCTGACTTCACAGTCAGCATTTCTTGCAAGGTGTACGCAGCACCGTAAGCCTCAAGCGCCCAAACTTCCATCTCACCGAAGCGCTGACCACCAAACTGTGCCTTACCGCCCAATGGCTGCTGAGTCACAAGTGAGTATGGTCCAATTGAACGCGCGTGGATCTTATCGTCCACCAAGTGGTGCAATTTCAGCATATAGATGTAGCCAACAGTCACATCGCGGTGGAATTCTTCACCGGTACGCCCGTCGATCAGCCGAGATTGACCAGAGCCTTCCAGCCCTGCCCGCTCGAGCAATTCAACGATATCTGGCTCTTTCGCGCCATCAAACACTGGCGTTGAAATCGATACACCGTCTTTCAAATAGTCCGCCAAACGAACAACGCTATCATCATCGAGGCCTTCGACGTAATCATCGCCTTTATAAACGTGGTTCAACTCTTCACGCAGCGGGGTTATGTCTTTGGTTTCTGCACGACGATAAGTGTCATACATTTCACCAATGCGCTTGCCCATACCGGCACAAGCCCAACCCATGTGTGTTTCAAGAATCTGACCAACGTTCATCCGGCTTGGCACGCCAAGCGGGTTCAACACGATGTCAGCTGGCGTACCATCGGCCAAGTGAGGCATATCCTCAACTGGCATGATGCGAGAAACTACACCTTTGTTCCCGTGGCGGCCCGCCATCTTGTCGCCTGACTGTAGCTTACGCTTGGTCGCCACAAAGACTTTGACCATCTTCATCACGCCCGGTGGCAATTCATCACCACGCTGTAGCTTATCAACCTTGTCGATAAAGCGCTGCTCAAGTTGCTTGCGGCTGTCTTCATACTGCCCCTGAAGGGCTTCGATTTCAGACATGACCTTGTCGTCATCAACCGCAAACTGCCACCATTTTGAACGTGGATGCGCTTCGAAAATCGCATCGTTCAATTTGGTGCCGGCAACATAGCCTTTTGGCCCTGCTGTTGCTTCTTTGCCAAACAACATCTCTTTCAAACGTGCAAACACGTTCCGATCAAGAATGGACTGTTCGTCATCGCGGTCTTTCGCCAAGCGTTCAATTTCTTCACGTTCAATCGCCATTGCACGTTCGTCTTTGTCGATGCCGTGACGGTTAAACACCCGCACTTCAACAACAGTACCAGCATCGCCAGGAGGCACACGCAATGATGTGTCACGCACGTCAGAAGCTTTTTCACCGAAGATGGCACGCAACAGTTTTTCTTCTGGTGTCATTGGGCTTTCGCCTTTTGGTGTGATTTTACCCACCAAAATGTCACCAGCTTCAACATCCGCACCAATGTGCACGATGCCTGCTTCGTCCAAGTTTTTCAAAGCTTCTTCAGAAACGTTAGGAATGTCGCGTGTGATTTCCTCAGGACCCAATTTGGTATCCCGCGCCATCACTTCAAATTCCTCGATGTGAATTGAAGTAAACACGTCATCTTTTACGATGTTTTCTGAAAGAAGGATCGAATCTTCGTAGTTGTAGCCATTCCAAGGCATAAACGCGACGAGCACGTTACGGCCAAGTGCCAAATCACCAAGATCAGTCGATGGACCGTCTGCAATGATATCGCCTGCTTCAACATGGTCACCCACCACAACCAACGGACGCTGGTTAATGCAAGTAGACTGGTTGGAGCGTTGGAACTTCATCAAGGTATAGATGTCAACGCCGGTTTTCGATGCGTCTGTTTCCTCGGTTGCCCGAATAACAATACGTGTCGCATCCACCTGGTCAACGATACCTGTCCGCTTTGCAACAATCGCAGCACCGGAGTCACGGGCCACAATTGGCTCCATGCCTGTGCCCACGAATGGCGCTTGCGAACGCAGCAACGGAACAGCCTGACGCTGCATGTTTGAACCCATCAAAGCGCGGTTCGCATCATCGTTTTCCAAGAATGGAATAAGCGATGCAGCAACCGAAATCACCTGTTTCGGGTTAACGTCCATCAAATCGATGTTTTCGCGAGGGATCAACATCACCTCGCCAGCACGACGGCCCGTCACCAGATCATTCTGGAACTCGCTATCGTCTGTCAATTTGGCGTTCGCCTGCGCAATGTTGTAACGCGCCTCTTCCATTGCGGAGAGGTACACCACATCGTCAGTCACTTTGCCGTCTTCCACCTTACGATAAGGGGTTTCGATAAAGCCATATTTGTTGACGCGGGCAAAAGTTGCCAATGAGTTGATCAAACCAATGTTTGGACCCTCAGGCGTTTCAATCGGGCAAATCCGACCATAGTGGGTCGGGTGCACGTCACGCACTTCAAAGCCAGCACGTTCACGGGTCAAACCACCTGGCCCAAGCGCAGACAAGCGACGCTTGTGGGTGATTTCAGACAATGGGTTTGTCTGATCCATAAACTGTGACAATTGCGAAGAACCAAAGAATTCACGCACAGCCGCCGCAGCAGGCTTCGCGTTGATCAAATCCTGTGGCATCACAGTGTCGATCTCAACAGAAGACATACGTTCCTTGATCGCGCGCTCCATGCGCAACAAACCAAGCGGTAATGGTTTTCCATCAATTCGCCAACTGAACGCACACGACGGTTGCCAAGGTTGTCAATATCATCGATTTCGCCGCGACCATCGCGCAGATCAACCAACGTACGAACAACTTCAACAATGTCTTCTTTGCGCAATGTCCGCACAGTGTCTTCACACTCTACGTTCAAACGCATGTTCATTTTCACACGACCAACAGCCGACAGATCATAACGCTCTGAATCAAAGAACAATGATTCAAACATCGCTTCCGCAGTGTCGATGGTGGGGGGCTCACCCGGACGCATCACGCGATAAATATCGAAAAGCGCATCTTCGCGGCTTTCGTTTTTATCAACCGCCAATGTGTTGCGCAAATAAGCACCGATATTCACATGGTCGATGTCGAGCATTGGAATCTCTTCCAACCCAGCTTCAACCAGTTTCTCGAGCAAATCAGCATCCAGCTCATCACCAGCTTCCGCGTAGATTTCGCCAGTTTCCATGTTGAGCAAATCTTCGGCGATATAATTGCCAAACAATTCGGTGTCTTCCACCAAAATGTGTGTCATGCCGCCTTCAGCCAACTTCTTCGCTGCACGTGCTGACAATTTCTTGCCTGCTTCATGCACAACGTCGCCGCTGTCTGCATCAACCAAATCAAACGCAGGTTTCGTACCGCGGTATTTTTCCCACTCAAACGGCTGACGCCAGCCATTCTTGGTGCGCTCATAAGGAATTGTGTTGTAATACGTCGCCAAAATCTCTTCAGCGTCCATGCCCAATGCTTTGAGCAATGATGTCACTGGAATTTTACGCCGACGGTCAATACGGGCGAAAACAATGTCTTTCGCATCAAACTCAAGGTCGAGCCAAGAGCCACGGTAAGGAATGATCCGCGCCGCAAACAACAATTTGCCTGAAGAGTGGGATTTGCCTTTATCGTGGTCGAAGAACACACCAGGTGAACGGTGCATTTGCGAAACGATCACACGCTCGGTGCCATTCACAACAAATGTGCCGTTAGATGTCATAAACGGCATGTCGCCATATAAACATCTTGTTCTTTAATGTCTTTAACGGACCGTGCGCCGGTCTCTTCATCAACTTCAAATACGATCAAACGCAAAGTCACTTTCAGCGGCGCCGCAAAGGTCATATCGCGCTGACGACATTCGTCTACATCATATTTAGGCTGTTCAAAGTCATAGGACACAAAGTCCAATGACGCAGTGTTGGCAAAATCTGTAATCGGGAAAACCGATTTAAAAACAGATTGCAAACCTTCATCGGCGCGCCCGCCTTCTGGTGCATCTTCCAACAAAAATTGATCATAAGAAGCTTTTTGAACTTCAATGAGATTTGGCATCTCCGTGACTTCACGAATGCTGCCGAAGGACTTACGTACCTTACGTCGACCATTATAGGTGGTGGCCATGCCCGCTCCTATGCTTTTTAAAAATGCCTGAAGGGCAAGTATCCAGAACACCGACAATCAGCCGACGGTGCTCGGGATATCTGCCCTACTCAAGGTTTCCGCAACTTCGTCTGATTTTGTTAACAAAATCAGACCTATATGCTGAATTACGCCAGCAAAATTGGGCGGCGAACCTTGCGATCCGCCACCCAAAAAGAACTATTTAAGTTCAACAGATGCGCCAGCAGCTTCGAGCTTTGTTTTAAGCTCTTCAGCTTCTGCTTTCGCAACGCCTTCTTTAACAGCTTTAGGTGCGCCTTCAACAAGGTCCTTAGCTTCTTTCAAGCCAAGACCAGTGATGGCACGTACTTCTTTAATCACGTTGATTTTCTTGTCGCCTGCACCAGTAAGAATGACGTCAAATTCGTCTTTCTCTTCTACAGCAGCACCGCCAGCGTCGCCACCGGCTGCAGCAACTGCAACAGGAGCAGCAGCTGAAACGCCCCATTTTTCTTCGAGCATTTTTGACAATTCTGAAGCTTCAAGAACTGTAAGGGCAGATAGGTCTTCAACGAGCTTTTCTAGATCAGCCATTGTATTCCTCTTTTGTGTTTAATTGTTTCGAACCGTGGGTGGTTGCGAAGCGCCTTATGCCGCTTCGCCCTTTTGTGAATATGCCGAGACCACGCGGGCAACTTGACCGCCTGGAGCTTGAAGAACAGATGCAATCTTGGCGGCAGGCTGTGTAAGCAAGCCAGCAAGTTTCGCACGAAGTTCATCAAGAGATGGCAATTCTGACAATGCCGCAACCGCAGCTGCGTCTAACTTGGTTTCGCCCATTGCGCCGCCCAAAATGACAAGCTTGTCATTTGTTTTGGCGAACTTGGCAGAGATTCTCGCTGCCGTAATAGGGTCTTCCGAGTATGCCAGAACAGTCGGACCAGTGAGATACTCACTAAAATCCGCAATCTCTGCATTTTCAAGAGCGCGCTTGGCAAGGCGGTTTTTTGCAACCTTGACCTGACCACCTGCCTGTTTCATCTGCACGCGCAGATCTTCCATATCGGCAACTGACAAGCCCGAGTAATGAGCGACGACGACAGAGCCTGACGCATTAAATGCATCTTGCAATGACGAGACCAGCTCACGCTTTTCCGCTTTATCCACTGCTTCTCTCCACTATAAAGCTCGGAATTAAATCCGAACCGTTTGCAGATTTGCTGTTTGTTTAAGATGTGGCCGAAGCCAGTCTTCCCCAAACAACGGTGAAATGCCTGTAGATCAGCGGCTTTATCGCCAAACCAATCCGGTTCGAACCAAACACACATGACTTCACGTCATATTTGTTTCATTCTCACCCCATCTATTGCAGGCTTTTATCGATTAAGCGCCAATGGCGCACCCACAGTCTCGGACAGGACTTTAAGGAACCCAATTTCTCGGGTTCCCTCATCAGACTTTCGCCTGAAACTCAACATGTGTGCCGCAAAGCGCCACACATCGTTTGGCGTTCACTTAGCTTTGAACGCTTGAAACGTCAATATGTACACCTGGCCCATTGTCGAAGACAAAGCCACACGGCGGATATAAGTGCCTTTTGCACCAGCAGGCTTGGCCTTGAATACGGCATCAGCGAAAGCTTTGATATTTTCAACCAGTTTAGCTTCGTCAAATGACGCTTTGCCAACACCAGCATGCAAAATACCAGCTTTTTCAACGCGGAACTCAACAGAACCAGCTTTTGCCGCTTCAACTGCTGTTTTCACGTCAGGTGTTACGGTGCCCACTTTAGGGTTTGGCATCAGGTTACGAGGACCCAAAACTTTACCCAAGCGACCAACCAAAGGCATCATGTCTGGTGTCGCAATACAGCGATCAAAATTGATGTTGCCTTTTTGAACTTCTTCCACCAAATCTTCAGCGCCAACAATGTCAGCACCTGCAGCTTTGGCTTCATCCGCTTTTGCATCACGCGCAAACACTGCAACGCGCACGTCGCGGCCAGTGCCGTTTGGCAATGCAACAACGCCACGCACCATTTGGTCGGCGTGACGAGGGTCAACACCCAAGTTAATGGCGACTTCGACGGTTTCGTCGAATTTTGCGCTAGCATTGCTTTTAATCAAAGCAACGGCTTCGCTCAAATCATAAAGTTTTTTACGATCAACTGCTTCGCGGGCAGCTTTACTACGTTTACCAATCTTGGCCATTTCGCTTACTCCGCTACCGCTAGACCCATGGACCGTGCAGAACCAGCAATTTGTGCCATTGCTGCTTCAACTGTATCCGCGTTGAGGTCTTTCATTTTCTTTTCTGCAATTTCGCGCAACTGATCTTGAGTGATCGTGCCAGCTACATCGTGACCAGGCTTTTGTGAACCGCTTTTAAGGCTCAAAGCTTGTTTCAAGAAATAGCTCACCGGCGGCATCTTCATCTCGAACGTGAAGCTCTTATCCGCAAAAATGGTGATCACAACCGGAACCGGCGCGCCTTTTTCCATTTCCTGCGAAGCCGCGTTGAACGCTTTACAGAATTCCATGATGTTCAACCCGCGCTGACCTAGCGCTGGGCCGATTGGAGGTGACGGCGTGGCGCTGCCCGCCGGCACTTGAAGCTTTAGATAGCCATCAATCTTTTTTGCCATTTGTCGTGCCTTTATTTAGTTGGCCCCCAAATTTCAGGGCCGATTTAACGACAGTGCGGTTACGAGGTTGAATGCATTGATGTGGCAACACCAACACCCTCTCCCGCACCATTCAAATGATCAGAGTTTTTCAACCTGACCATATTCCAGTTCAACCGGGGTCGCCCGGCCAAAGATAGAAACTTCAACTTTAAGCCGTGCGCGCTCTTCATCGACTTCCTCAACCAAGCCATTAAAGCTGGCAAAAGGACCATCGGAAACACGCACTTGTTCGCCAACCTCAAAGCTAACGGAAGGCTTGGGACGCTCAACGCCCTCCTGCACTTGCGTTAGAATAGACTGGGCTTCTTTTTCAGAAATCGGGATTGGCTTGTGATCAGAACCCAAAAAGCCTGTGACTTTCGGTTGGTTCTTGATCAAATGAAATGTCTCATCCGTCAATTCCATTTTCACCAAAACATAGCCAGGGAAGAACTTGCGCTCTGCATCGACTTTACGTCCGCGGCGCACTTCCACCACTTTTTCGGTGGGCACCAACACCTCATCAAACAAATGATCAAGCCCCGTGCTCGCCACTTTTTCTTTGATGGATTCCGCAACCTTACGCTCAAAATTTGAGTAGGCCTGGACAATGTACCAGCGCTTTGCCATGCGTTTAAAACCTTACCGCTTTTAGTTAAACCTCAGCCTAAGCTGAGCAACAATCCAACAACCCATGAATTAATCTGATCCGCCGCCAAGAAGAAAAGGCTGGCCAAAGTGATCATGATCAAAACCATAACAGTTGAAATCAATGTCTCGTTACGGGTTGGCCAAACGACTTTCGTAACCTCTGAGCGAACCTGCTGCAAAAATGTAAAAGGATTCGTCCGTGCCATATCATATCCTGACTGTTCAAACTGTGAAATATCAACGACTTACAGCCGTTTCTTCACAAAATCGCATACCCATAACCAAATAGCCGCGCGAAAGACCCGCACGGCTGGTTGCGCCTACATAGACCTATCCCTATAAAAACGCAACCCTTTTGCGGCCAAATTCTTGCTTGCCGCGTCAACAGTCTGCGCCGTGGAAACTATCACCTAAATATCTCATTCAGACTCGATTCAGATTCCCCTTTGCATGGTGGCGCCACATTGAGGAGATGAAAAGGGAAACTCATGACACATACTTTCAAAAAAACTGGCAGCGTTCGGGCTGATCGCCGCCCTCACCGCGCCAACCGCTTCTTATTCAGCAGATTGGATTGAATCAGTTTCAATCAATATAAACGGCATCGATATCATTCCGATTGAAGTGACGTCCAACGGCAAAGAATATACCAGCATCAAAACCAACAGCCACCGCTTTATCTTTAAGCTGCGGGCCCGTGCCACCAGCGGCGAACGCATCGTGGCGGCGGCATTAGGCACCTTACAGGCGACCAATTATTTCGAAGCGCAAGGACCTGGCGAATGGATCAAACGCTTTGAAGGTCGGAACGTTGGCTCAGGCCTTCTGCGCACCTGGGAAATTGAATATGACCCCAAGATCCCAGTTTCAAAACTCAACTGGGTTGGCAAAGACCCTGTAGAACGGTGCAACGCGCTACTCGGCAGCAAGCGGCAACAGGGCAGCACACGCTTCAGCGTGCTCAACCAAAAGCAAATGACAACCTCCCACGCCTACTTCAAGTTGGACGCTGTCGCTGCGCGCAAGTCCAAAGCGAAAAACAACAGCTGGTCCATGTCCAGCACAACACAACAAGCCGCCTCCATGCATTACCCCGTACGGGTTATCTGCCTGCCCAGCAGCACAGTGGTCAACAAGATCACCAATTAGCAAACCCGGCACGCCAAAATAACATTTGGCGCGTCATTCGACGCAGAATAAACCAATGGACCGAAAATGTTTGGAAAATGGCAGGGGCGGAGAGACTCGAACTCACGACCCTCGGTTTTGGAGACCGATGCTCTACCAACTGAGCTACACCCCTGCAAATCGGCAAAAAAGCCGCTGGCATGGTCTAATGCCAACGGCGCATTCTTTCAAGTCCAATTATGTGCTTTTTTTTGAATTTTCTATCCAAAAAGTGGCAAGGCCATCATCACAAGGCCGATAAATCCAACAACCCACACGATTGAGCGCAGCCACGGCACTGCCAAAATATATGAGATGACGTAGATAACACGTGCGGCGAGGAACACTTCCGCCCCGACCAAAGCCTCTACTTCGTGCCCCTGCACGATCGTCAATATCGCAAGCGGTAGAAACAGAAACAGGCTTTCTTTTAAATTGCTCAGCGCCCGCTCTGCGCGCTGCCCCGCTTGCGGAAGGGATGGCAGATCATCGCGACTGCCCACATATCTGTTCAAGCCAACTTGCGAAAACCGCACAATTGCGGGGGTGAAAAGCTGCGCCAAATATAGGGCGAGCACAGCCAAAATCATATTCAACATAGGGCATTTCCTCCAGAGTGTGGCTTAGTTAAAAATCAGATGGGCATCCGCTTATCTACATAGATATTTGAGCCAACTGTCGATTCTTTTGCCAACTGCTAATAAATAACTTGCCTAAATCCAATTTGTTCCCGATTAATATTCGTATATATTACGCAAGATAACGACAATTATAGTAATTACCAATCTCTACTTCCAAAGCGGACGGCGCAGAACTAAATCGATACTAACCTGCTATATCCGCTCATAAAATTGATTTTTAATTTGAGAGGATATTTCATGTCATTTTTTTAAATGGAAAAGCATTGGGCTCTTCAGCCTGCTTTCCGCCACGGTCCTATCCGCACCAACCTACGCAGCAGACCCAAACGGCTCCCGCTATGACAATTGGGCGCAAAATGCAGTATGGCTAAACCACTACGGGCGCTACACCGATGGGGGCTGGGTCTCTTCCAAATATCCACGCATGTTTGGCGATGTAAACGGCGATGGCATGCAAGATGTCGTCGCCTTTGGCCAAACCGGCGTCTATATCGGTATTTCCAATGGCACCTCATTTGTCCACGATTCTAGCGTTTGGGTCACCGATTTTGGCTATGGTGACGGGTGGCGTGTCGACACGGATCCACGCTTCACCGCAGACATGAATGGCGACGGCAAGGACGATTTGGTTGGCTTTGGCAGCGGCGGCGTTTACGTGGCAATCTCCACCGGCACGTCGTTCAATGCGGCTGTCGAATGGACCGACCAATTTGCAAGTTCTGTTTGGCCGAATAGCAACTGGATTCGTACGCTGGGCGATGTGAACGGCGATGGACATCCCGACGCTGTAGGATTTGGCAGCGACGGTGTTTATGTCGGCTTGGGCAATCCAGCATCAAACAAATTCGACGATGCGACTCGTTGGATTCAGAACTACGGCACCGATCAGGCCTGGAACACGACCGATTACACGCGACTGCTTGCTGATGTGAATGGCGACGGCAAGGATGATATAGTTGGCTACGGCATCCAAGGCACTTATGTGTCTCTTGCCCAATCCAACAACACATTTAACGCCGCCAGCTTGGTTGTCGCCAACTTCGGCTCGGACCAAATGTGGAACAATACCGATCATTTGCGCACCGCGGCAGATGTCAATGGCGATGGCAACGCAGATTTGGTGGGTTTTGGCGACAGCGCGACCTATGTTGGCTATTCAAACGGCACCAACACCGCCAATTCATGGACTTTCGCAACATTGACCAATCAGTTCAGCCATGGTGGTGGCTGGACGAATGATGGCACTTTGCGCATTGTGACCGACGTCAATGACGACGGTAAAGCAGACATTGTTGGCTTCAACGCACCGGGAATGCAAGTTGCGCTGGCAGAAGGACAGGGCCAAGATATTACCTACATCACCGCCGCACAGTGGGTGAACGATTTTGGGTCCAACCAAGCATGGGTTGTTGGCGAAAGCCCCCGCTTTATGGTCGATGTAAATGGTGACGGTCGCCCTGAGCCTGCAGGCTATGGCTATTACGGCGTCTATGTTTCGCCCTCAGCCTCGCTTTATTGCTGCGACAAGGTGAACTTTTTGGATACCGGGTCCAACCCACCCAACAAACAAGTTGATGGCGCTTGGATTGGCCGCACATATTTGCCCCGGGCCCAACTGGTGCTCAACGCACCCAACAATCCCACCACCTGCGCAAGCAACCCCACTTACAAAAACCCTGTCGAGCCAATTGTTGCCAACAGCACAGGATATGGACCGTGGAGCACACAGTATTCGGCGCGGTTTTTCATGAACACCAATTTCTTCGACATTAACGCAGGCAACCCTTACACCACGCCTTGCACCACGGCGCTTGGGTGGACCATCGGCAACACCCAAACCGTCTCCACCTACGGCACAGTACATGGCGGCGCCACCCAGACCATGGCGTTCTACACACCGGCCCATGCGCAATCCACAGGCATCTACGCTGAAATACTGGGCAACAACGCCGTGTCCTCTCAGCGGGACAACATTCAGAACGCGGTGTCGGGCTTCACGCTGGTCTCTGACGGTCAGTTCAACGACCAATCAAGCGGCCTCGCCCCAACCACCAACCGCGCCCGTGCTGGCATCGGCCTCAGCCAAGATGGCAAAACGCTGATCATGGCGGTGGTCAATAATGGCAATGACGGCGGCACCTACCCCAATGGCGGTACAACCCTCAAGGGGTTGGCCGATTTGCTGATCGCCAATGGGGCCCATTCCGCCCTCACCCTTGATGGCTCCGGTTCATCGCAGTTGATCTTTAGCAATGGTGCAGTCACCTACAAATCTGTCGGCAGCGACAGCGCACAAGGCGGGACCCATCAATATCGGCCTGTACCGATATTCCTTGGGATACGCTAAAAACAAAAAAGGAGGCGGTCCCGACGGGATCGCCTCTGACGTCAACAAAAAATCTAACGACTAACTGGCCGCGGCCCAACTCTTCTCGTCCGAGATCGGCCCACAAATACCATTTGCGGCCAAAAAGAACAGCGCACCAAGCTCATTCAACCGAGCACGCGCTTCGGCGCTGTCCACCTTTACAACATGAATGTTCGCTATACGGCTTGGTGCAACGTAATACGCCCCCGCCTTAACAATCCGGGACATATAATCGGCTTCACTTTTGAATGGTGGAAACACCACCGCCATTTCGCCGGTTTCTGGCGCCTTGGACAGGCCGACAATTCCGAATCCCAACATCACAATCATCAGCGCCAGCGCAGGCAGAAACGCGCGCCAGCCAGTTCGATTAAGATCAGAATTGGCGCGCGATAGATTTGCCCGATCATCGTCAGAATGCCTCATGATCGCGATTTCCTAAGATGCTTGGGAAAAGCCGGTCGACGACGACCCAGCGCCTGTTTTGCCATGGGCCCCAAGTCGGAAAACTTCCACGATCTGATCCAACTCGGCGGTTTGAGATTCTGTCTGCTCAATGGCTGCGTTGGTCTCTTCCACCAGAGCCGCATTGTGCTGTGTCATCTCTTCTAATTGCTTCATGGAACCGGTCACGCCCTGGATCGAAGATGCCTGCGATTCACTTTGTTCCGCAATGTCTTCCATCAACCCCCTCATTTCACGTACAGCTTCAACGATACCGGTCAGGCTTTCAGACGCTTGTGACACAAGCTGCGTACCACCGCTAACCTCATGAGAGGATTGTTCGACCAAGCTTTTACGTCAGACGAAGCCTCCGCTGCTGACTGTGCCAGGCGCCGCACTTCAACGGCGACAACCGCGAACCCTTGCCCGGCCTCGCCTGCCCGTGCAGCCTCAACAGAGGCATTCAATGCCAACAAGTTTGTTTGGAACGCGATGTCATCGATGAGCGAGATAATTTCCGAAATCTTGCTAGACGCCGTCGTGATGCGGCTCATCGCCTCATTGGCATCTGCCATCACCGAAGCGCCTCATCGGCGGTGCTTTGGGCCTTGCGCGCCGAATTGCGGGCATTTTGGGCTTTGGCGGTGTTTTCGGCAACAGTTTCAGACATTTGGTACATTGCATTGGACGTTTGCTCCAATGTGGATGCCTGCCGTGTGGTGCGTTCGTTCAAATCAACAACACCAGAAAGAATGTCACTGGTTGCTGTGCGCAACGTGCCGGAGGTTTGCTTGAGTTGGCCGATCACATCAGACAATTTGTCGGCAACCCGGTTGGTGTCCCGTTTGAGTTTGTCGAAGGCACCATGGTACGAGCCATTCATGCGCTGTGTCAGGTCCGCATCAGCAAGAGCCGACAAGACACGGGCCGTCTCAGACACACCACGATCAACCTCCTGTACCAATGTGTTGATGCCATCAGCCAATCTATTCAAAGACTCATTGTTAAATTCGCTTTTCACACGCTGCGAGAAGTCACCCTTGCTGGCCGAAGCAACCACCTCGCCAAACTCTTCCTGCAATTCCTCCAGCATACGCGCCCGCTCTTCGCGGTTGGCCTCAGATTTCCGGGCATCTTCTTCACTCATCACCCGCACCTGATCGGCCTGTGCAGCGGCTTCCTCCGACTTAGTGTCCGCAAACGCCAATAGCTTTGTCGTATTCCATGTCATCCAAACCAAGGCCACGGCTTCAAAAACAAGCACCACGGCATGTAACAAAACCCGACCCAAAGAACCGCCGCCGTAAAAGACCAAGGTTCGAACGTGAGGCCGAGCCCCAGGTGGTGAACAGCCACAACCGCTGCGCCCACCAAAATGGCGCGAAAATCATAAAGCAACGCGCAAAGGGCAAGTGCCGCAAAGAACGTCATGTGCATATCGATTTGGTAGAACTGCCCTTTTGTCGCAATCAAAAGCGCGATCACTTGCGCCATCATCACCGTTACGGCGAGATAGCGGAATGCGCTAGATGTTCGGTTCCAAAAATAGGTCGCGCCCAGCGATGCCAAGCCGAAAA
>LLEP01000029.1_pt1 | contig 23762 bp, 30 predicted proteins | sample 595871 | NCBI WGS metagenome assembly LLEP01 (sample SAMN02919316, study PRJNA255460) | bioreactor metagenome | biome: chemostat; feature: culture 2012_25.2; material: sediment; isolation source: day64 25degC chemostat 2012 inoculated with Wadden Sea sediment taken from... | place: Germany: Bremen ... | reverse complement strand
AAACGATCCCACGTTCAAATTCACCCGCAGCAACGGCGTCAGCGACGGGAAATATGAAGTCGGGGTAATCACAAGAATCATCGTTAAAAGTGCCAAAATCCTGCACTTCGTGCCCGGCTTCGGTCAAAAAAAGCTTTGATCTTTTCTTTATAACGAAATCCGGCATGGTCGGTACCAATGGCAATTTTCATGAGATGGTCCTGTTAAATCAATGGTGTGGTTGTAAATAGATTAGGCCCATCAATCTTTATGGTAGCACCCAAAGCAATTGCAATATGGTTGCTAGAATATTCCTGCTGCGCACTGACGTCCCGACTGTGAGCCGGGACGAGTGCCATTACCTCAGCGGCGTTATCTCTGTGCGGTTAAGCACCATTCGAAAGGTCCGAAAAGCGTAAAAAAATCAACCCGATGCCGAGGGTGATAATGGTGAGCAGGATCCAGATCAGAATATGCCCGATCATCTCTGCCAGAGTCAGGTCGCAGGAAAGCTTGCCAATTTTTCGACCATCTATGTCCACGACAAACGTCTTGTTCAAAACCGTTTTGTAAAAATAGTATATGGCAAAAAAAGCTACCAATACCCAGCGTAATGACGCTAAGAATGAGCCAAAGGACGACAAAGCCGAGTGCCTCCAAAAGTGAGTATTCACATTTCAGGTTCTGAAAGCCAATTTGCCGCAGATCATTTGATTCTAATTCCATTATTGTTTTCCCCATCTAAAGCCAAAATTGATTAGGGATTAAAAGCACTTCATCGTCAATCGCTGTTGAGGTGCTTGCGACTCATTCTTGCAACCTGCCGTTGCCATCCCCGGGCCTTGCCCGGCGTTTCAAAGAACATCGCCACGAACAAAAAGAATTGGTAGCGTCCCGCCATCCTCCCTTGATGGGGAGGGAATGAGGGTGGGGTGCCAAGCAAGGTTTGAGGGTGGGGTGCCAAGCAAGGTTTCCCAAACCCCTTGCCACATGCCCATTCGCGTGTTAAATAAACAAACGTTCATTTAATTCATGAGGCGAGAGTGGCGCGTACCCAAGGGTCTAACGGGCAAGAAACCGCAAAGCGCATCGACGAAGTGGCGCTGAAACTCTTTGCAAAAAAAAGGGCTATGCCGCCGTGTCCATGCGCGAGATTGCGCTAGAAGTCGGCGTGCAGGCGGGCGCGATTTACAATCATTGCCCAAATAAGCAGGCGCTGCTCACCAATTTGTTGGCTGATCATATGCAGGCGTTGCTGGATGCGTGGAATGAGATCGACTTGCCCAAAGACCCCGCCGCGCAGCTGGAGGCCTTTGTCCGCTTTCATATTCAATATCACTTGCAGCGCCCCGACCAGGTGTTCATCTCCTATATGGAATTGCGCAATCTAGAGCCGGATAATTTCAAGCAAATTGAGGTTCTGCGCCGCAAATATGAAGCCGTGCCGAAAAACATTCTCGCCGCCGGGCAAATGGCCGGGCAGTTCAATTTGGCCGATACTCATGTCGCCGCCATGGCCATTCTGGCGCAGCTCACCGGGGTCACCACCTGGTATCGTGAGCAGGGCCGGCTGAGCCAACAAAAAATCGAAGATATTTATGTTCAATTGGTGTGCCAGTCAGTGGGCATCAATTTCAATGGAGGAGACTGATCCATGTTCACAACCGGAATGAATTTCGCCTTGGGCGAAGATATTGAAGCCTTGCGCGATATGGTGCATCGTTTTGCCCAAGATCGCATTGCACCCATCGCCGAAAAAGTCGACGAGAGCAATGAATTCCCCAACGAGCTTTGGAAAGAGTTTGGCGAATTGGGCCTGTTGGGCGTCACCGTGTCAGAAGAGTTTGGCGGCGCGGATATGGGCTATTTGGCCCATTGCGTGATCGTGGAAGAAATCAGCCGCGCATCGGCCTCGATTGGTCTTTCATATGGCGCGCACTCTAACCTGTGCGTGAACCAGATTTTCCGCAACGGCACCCAAACGCAAAAAGAGAAGTATTTGCCCAAGTTGATCTCTGGTGATCATGTTGGCGCCTTGGCGATGTCCGAACCCGGCGCCGGTCTGACGTGGTGTCCATGCAATTGCGGGCGAAAAAAGTTGATGGTGGCTACAGCCTCACGGGCAACAAAATGTGGATCACCAATGGCCCCGACGCGGATACGCTGGTGGTCTATGCCAAAACCGATCCTGAAGCCAATTCCAAAGGCATTACCGCCTTTATCATCGAAAAAACCATGGATGGGTTCTCAACGGCGCAAAAGCTCGACAAGCTTGGCATGCGCGGCTCCAACACCTGCGAACTGGTGTTTAAAGATTGTTTTGTGCCGGAAGAAAACATTCTGGGCGAATTAAACAAAGGCGTGCGGGTTCTGATGTCCGGCTTGGATTATGAGCGCGTGGTGCTGGCAGGCGGGCCCGTGGGCATCATGCAAGCGGTGCTCGATGTCGCCATGCCTTATGTGCACGAGCGCAAACAGTTCAACCAGGCCATTGGCGAGTTCCAATTGGTGCAGGGCAAATTGGCCGATATCTATTCCACCATGAACGCCAGTCGCGCTTATGTGTATGCCGTGGCTCAAGCCTGTGATCGTGGCGAAACCACCCGTAAAGACGCGGCAGGCTGCATTCTTTATTCGGCGGAAAAAGCAACCCAATGCGCCCTGGATGGCATCCAGCTTTTGGGCGGCAATGGCTACATCAATGAATATCCAACAGGCCGTTTGCTGCGCGATGCCAAGCTTTATGAAATTGGCGCGGGCACCAGCGAAATTCGCCGCATGTTGATTGGTCGCGAAATGTTTACGGAAACAAAATAGCGGCCTACCGTTCTTCTGTTAAAGGAGAAGGAGCAAAATCATGACGGATCAAGCCACCGGCACCGAACTGAAAAGCAGCTTTTCAGACCTCAAAGCGGTGTTCATCAACACCTCTTTAAAAAAGGCGCAAAGCGATAGCCATACGGCGCTTTTGATGCAGGCATCTGCCGATATTATGCGCAAGCATGAGATCGACGTGGAGTTTATCCATGCGGCCGAGCATCAAATCGCGTTTGGTGTTTACCCGGACATGACCGAACATGGGGCGGCGCAAGACGATTGGCCCAAATTGTGGCCAAAAGTGCTGGCTGCGGACATTCTGGTGATCGGCACGCCGATCTGGTTGGGGGAAGAAAGCTCGATCTGTCGCGTGATTATTGAGCGGCTCTATGCCATGTCGGGTGAGCTGAACGATAAGAACCAATCCATCTATTACAACAAGGTGGGTGGCGCTGTTGTTACGGGCAACGAAGATGGGGTGAAACATTCGTCGATGACCATACTTTACGCCATGCAGCATCTTGGCCTTGTGGTGCCGCCGCAAGCCGATTGCGGCTGGATCGGCGAAATTGGCCCCGGCCCGTCATATGGTGATGAAAAAGAGGATGGCAGTCGCGTCGGGTTCGACAGCGATTTCACCAAACGCAACACCACCATCATGACATGGAACCTCATGCATATGGCCCGCATGCTCAAAGATGCGGGCGGCATTCCCAATTACGGCAATGATCGCATAGCCCTGCAGGCGGGCACGCGATTTGACCATCAAAATCCTGGATATCGTTCATGATTATAAAATCCCAAATCTCGACCGCATCAGACAGCTTTAAAACCAACCAAAAAGCGCTTTTGGCGCAAATGGCGGATATTCAAGAAGCGTGGACCATGCGCGGCAAGGCGGCGGCGAAAATGCGCGCGAGCGCCACACCTCGCGCGGCAAATTGCTGCCGCGCGATCGGGTGGCGAAGCTGCTCGATCCCGGCTCACCCTTTCTTGAAATTGGCGCAACGGCCGCGCATGATCTTTATGAGTGCGCAGCCCCCGGCGCGGGCCTGATCACCGGCATTGGCCGCGTGTCTGGGCAAGAGGTGATGGTGGTATGTAATGACGCCACGGTGAAGGGTGGCACCTATTACCCGATGACGGTCAAAAAGCATTTGCGGGCACAAGAAATAGCCCTCGAAAATCAACTACCCTGCGTTTATCTGGTGGATAGTGGCGGCGCCAACCTGCCCAATCAGGACGAAGTGTTTGCTGATCGTGATCATTTCGGCCGGATTTTCTACAATCAGGCCAACATGTCCGCGCGCGGCATTCCACAAATTGCGGTGGTGATGGGGTCGTGCACCGCAGGCGGCGCTTATGTGCCTGCCATGTCAGACGAAACCATCATCGTTAAAAACCAGGGCACCATCTTTTTGGCCGGCCCGCCGCTGGTGAAAGCGGCCACCGGCGAAGTGGTCACAGCGGAAGATTTGGGCGGCGGCGATGTGCATACGCGCCTTTCTGGCGTGGCCGATCATCTGGCCGAAAATGACGAACATGCTTTGCAATTGGCTCGCGAAGCCGTGGCCAATCTCAATCGGCAAAAACCGTCAAGCTTGCTCACCCAATCGCCAGAAGACCCGCTTTATGATCCCAACGAAATTATCGGCGTGGTTCCGGGCGATCTCAAAACCCCCTACGATATTCGCGAAGTGATCGCCCGTATTGTCGATGGTTCTCGGTTTGAAGAATTTAAAGCCCGTTATGGCACCACCTTGGTTTGCGGCTTTGCCCATATCCATGGCATGCCCGTGGGCATCATCGCCAATAATGGCGTGCTGTTTTCTGAAAGCGCGGTCAAAGGTGCACACTTTGTTGAGCTGTGCTCCCAGCGCAAAATCCCGTTGGTCTTTTTGCAAAACATCACCGGCTTTATGGTCGGGCGCAAATATGAAAATGAAGGCATCGCCAAAAATGGTGCCAAGCTGGTCACGGCCGTGGCCACCACCTCGGTGCCGAAAATCACGGTGCTGGTCGGCGGCTCCTTCGGCGCAGGAAATTACGGCATGTGCGGCCGCGCCTATCAGCCGCGCTTTTTGTGGACCTGGCCCAACTCCCGCATCTCAGTAATGGGCGGCGAACAGGCCGCAGGCGTCCTCGCCACCGTCCGCCGCGACGGATTTGAGCGCAAAGGCGTCGAGTGGTCAGTCGAAGACGAACAAAAGTTCAAACAACCAATCATCGATCAGTTCGAGGAGCAATCGCACCCGCTTTACGCGTCAGCGCGCCTCTGGGACGATGGCATCATCCACCCCGGCCGCACCCGCGATCAACTCGCCCTATCCTTAAGCGCCAGCCTCAATGCCCCAATTGCGGATACGCAATTCGGCCTGTTCAGAATGTAGGAGACGCGTCATGTTCAAAAAAAATCCTGATCGCCAACCGGGGCGAAATCGCCTGTCGCGTCATGCGCACGGCACAGCAAATGGGCATCAAATGCGTGGCCATTTATTCCGATGCCGATGCCAATGCCCAGCATGTGCAAATGGCCGACGAAGCGTACCATATCGGCCCCAGCCCCGTGGCCGAAAGCTATTTGAAAGCCGACAAGATCATTGAGATTGTGAAGCGCACCGGCGCAGAGGCCGTGCATCCGGGCTATGGGTTCTTGTCGGAAAATCCCGATTTTGTCGACGCCCTTGAAGCGAACAATATTCGCTTTATCGGCCCTTCAGCCGATGCCATCCGGGCCATGGGCTTGAAGGACGCGGCCAAGGCTTTGATGGTGGAGGCCAATGTGCCTGTGGTGCCCGGTTATCACGGGGACAATCAAGACGCAGATTTTCTTGCGGCCGAGGCCGAAAAGATCGGCTATCCGGTGCTGATCAAAGCCCGCGCGGGCGGCGGCGGCAAAGGCATGCGCCGCGTGGATGATCCGAAAGAGTTTAAGACGGCGCTGGAAGGGGCCATGCGCGAAGGCCAATCCAGTTTTGGCGATCCGCGTGTGCTGATTGAAAAATACATCACCACTCCGCGCCACATCGAAATTCAGGTGTTTGGCGACGATCATGCAATGCCGTGCATCTATTCGAGCGCGATTGCTCGTTGCAACGCCGCCATCAAAAGGTGATTGAAGAAGCCCCCGCGCCGGGCATGACCGAAGAGATGCGCAACGCCATGGGCGCCGCAGCGGTCAAAGCCGCGAAGGCCATCAATTACTCCGGTGCAGGCACGGTAGAATTTATCGTCGACGCCGCCAAAGGGCTGAACCCGAACGGCTTCTATTTTATGGAAATGAACACCCGCCTGCAGGTGGAACATCCGGTCACCGAATTGATCACCGGGCAGGATCTAGTGGCATGGCAATTACGCGTCGCCAGCGGTGAAACTTTGCCCATGGCGCAGGATGAATTGTCCATCAACGGGTGGGCCTTTGAAGCACGGCTCTATGCGGAAGATGTGCCAAAAGGCTTTCTGCCCGCCACCGGCACGCTGCACCATTTGGCGTTGGATGATCAAACTGCCCGTATTGATTCCGGCGTGGCCACCGGCGACGAAATCTCGCCCTTTTACGATCCGATGATCGCCAAAATCACCGTGCATGGCGCAGACCGGCTGAAACCTTGCAAAAACTGAATAAGGCGCTGGGCAACAGCCAGATCGTCGGGCTGGTCACCAATAAAGACTTTTTGAAAGCCCTCACCGAGCACGAAGAATTTGCCCAAGGCAAGGTAGATACGGGCCTGATTGACCGCGATTTAGAAGCCCTTATCACACCTGTGCAGTTGCACCCAGAAACCATCGCCGCCGCTTCATTTTGGCCAGCAATTTGGCGCAAAAGCCAAGCACCGATATTTGGCAATCTTTGCCCGCTTACCGCGCTTGGCCCGGCGAAAGCCTGCCCCTGCATTTGCATCATGCAGAGCGGGAAATTATTGGTCGCATTTTGCTTTTGGCGGGCGGCTATCAGGTCGAATTTGATGACCAGTCGGTCAAGGTCAACGCCGCGATGCTGCACGGCGAAGAGTTGGTGCTCACCTTCGATGATCATCAGCAAAAGCTGCGTTTCCATCAGGCACATAACCAGCTTACCCTGTTCGCCCATGGCCAAAGCCATCAGTTCGACGTGATCGAGGTGGAGTTGGCCGAAGACGCCACCACGGGCGACAATGTGATTTCGCCCATGCCCGGATCGATTGTCGATTTAAAGGCAAAGGCCGGGCAGGTCGTGCAAAAAGGCGATAAGATGATCACCATCGAAGCATGAAAATGGAGCATGCCCTTGGCGCGCCACGCGATGGCGTGATTGCTGAGGTGCTGGTCAATATGGGTGATCAGGTGCAGGATGGCGCCATGCTGATTACGCTGGAGCCAGAAGATGAGTGATGTCGTTACAATCTTTGAAATGGGCCCGCGCGATGGGCTGCAAAATGAAAAGAAGTTGATCGACACGGCCGACAAGATCAAGCTGGTCGATCTCCTGTCCGCGTGCGGGTTTTCGAAAATCGAAGTCACCAGCTTTGTGTCCCCCAAATGGGTGCCGCAATTGGCCGACGCGGCCGAGGTGCTGGCGGGTATCACGCGGCACGAGGGTATTTCATACGCCGCCCTGACCCCGAATATGCGCGGCTATCAAGGGGCCATTGCCGCCAACGCCGATGAGGTGGCCATCTTCGCCTCCGCATCAGAAGGCTTCAGCCAGAAAAACATCAATTGCTCGATTGAGGAAAGCCTGGCGCGGTTTGAGCCTGTGCTCGCTGCCGCCAGAAAGGACAATCTGCCCGTGCGTGGCTATGTTTCCTGCGTCACCGATTGTCCCTATGATGGCCCCACGCCGCCCGAAAGCGTCGCCCGCGTGGCGCAAAGTTTGCACCATATGGGGTGCTATGAAATCAGCCTGGGCGACACCATCGGCGCGGCCACGCCAGAAACCACCTCGCAAATGCTGCAAACGGTGCAACAGGTGGTGCCCATTGCAAAACTGGCGGGCCATTTTCACGACACCCACGCCCGCGCCCTCGACAATATTGAGGTCTGCCTTGGCTATGGCTTGCGCACATTTGATGCCGCAGTCGGCGGCCTGGGCGGCTGCCCCTACGCACCTGGCGCGAAAGGCAATGTCGCCACTGAAAAAGTGGTCTCTTTGCTACAAGGCAAAGGCTTCGCCACAGGTATCGACCTTGAAAAACTCGAAAAAGCCAGCCAATTTGCCCAAAGTTTAAAGGGGTAAATTTATGCATAACAATGATCGGCTTGTAACGGGCGAAACGCTCGACTTATTGCGTCAGAGGGAAGAAGAATTATGGATCGGGGAAACCCGGTTCGATCCAGAACTGATGGATCAATATTTTGCGCCTGACTTTTTCGAATTTGGTCGGTCGGGCCAAGTCTATACGCGAGATGAAATGATTTTTGATCCTGCGGATGCGCAAGAAATTGAGGCCAAGCTCCCGCTCGAAAACTTCCATGCACGATACCTAACCGACACTGTGGTGCAGATTACCTACATTAGCGAATTGGATTTTGATGGGGAGGTTTTGCGCGGAAACCGCTCCTCGATTTGGAGCAAAAATGGCGATCAATGGCAACTCCGTTTCCACCAAGGCACACCATGTCCCTAGCAACCTTGCCAAGCCACAAAAGCTCACGCCCGGCGATAAAGTCGCGGTCGTCTCCCCCTCCTGGGGCGGTGCCGGGCAGTTTCCCCATCGCTATGAAACTGGCAAGCGCCAATTGGCTGAGGTGTTTAATGTTGAGGTGGTGGATATGCCCTGCGCCACCAAGCCCGCCGACTGGGTTGCGCAAAACCCCAAGGCGCGGGCAGAAGATTTGATGATGCTTTCGCCGATCCATCAATCACAGCTATTATCACGTCCATTGGCGGCGACGATTCTATTCGCCTCATTCCCCATCTCGACCTTGAAGTGATTGCCAGTAACCCAAAAATCTTTATGGGCTTCTCTGATACGACGGTGCTTCACTTCGCCTGCTTAACGGCTGGCCTTTCCAGTTTTTACGGTCCGGCGATCATGGCCGGATTTGGCGAAAATGGTGGGCTGTTCCCCTATATGGAACGGGCCGTGCGAGACTGTCTGTTTTCAAGCGATCCGGTTGGCGCAGTGACGCCTGCATCCGAATGGACAGTTGAATTTTTGGATTGGGCCAAACCCGAGCTGCAAAACCAAAAGCGCAAATTGCAACCCGCCTTGGGCCGCCATTGCCTGCAAGGTCAAGGCAAAGTGCAGGGCCATTTGATCGGGGGCTGCATTGATGTGTTGCCGATGATTTTTGGCACCTCAATCTGGCCTGCTGCCTCCACATTTGACGAGGCCATCTTGTTTATCGAAACCTCGGAAGAAGGTCCCGCGCCCGATGCGATCAAACGTATTTTCCGCAATCTGGGTGTTCAGGGTGTTCTTGACCGCATCAATGGCATCCTGATTGGACGCCCCGGTGGTGGCGTCACGGACTTACAGCAATATGACCGCGCAACCCAAGAAGTTGTGCGCGATGAATTTGCTCAACCCGACTTGCCTATCTTGGCACAGATGGATTTCGGCCACACCGATCCCATGTGTGTTTTGCCTTATGGGGCTTTGGCCGAGATCGATTGCGACACCCTATCTTTTTCTATTCTCGAACCCGCGTGCAGCAGGAATGACCATGCCCAACTTCACCACTATTTCTCTGACCACCGATAGTCGCGGTATCGCCAGTTTGACACTCAATCGAGGTGAAAAACACAACGCCATGAGCGCTAAGATGATCGCTGAGCTCACAGAAGCAGCGGCGTTGATCAATCAGGATCAAGCCATCCGCGTGGTGGTGCTGACGGGCGCAGGCAAAAGCTTTTGCGCCGGAGGCGACCTTAATTGGATGCGCGAACAGTTTGACGCGGATCGGGCGACCCGCATAGCCGAAGCGAAAAAGCTGGCCATGATGCTGTTCGCGCTCAACACGCTGGAAAAGCCGTTGATCGGCAAGGTGAACGGCAACGCCTTTGGCGGCGGCGTCGGCATGATGGCCGTGTGCGATATGGTGATTGCGGCAGATCACGCCAAGTTCGGCCTTACCGAGACCAAACTGGGCCTGATCCCGGCCACCATCAGCTTATGTGGTGGCACGCATGGGCGAGGGTAATGCCCGGCAAGTCTTTTTCTCGGCGGCCCTTTTCGGCCCGGGCCGGGCGCAACAATTGGGGCTGGTCGCCAAATCGGTACCTTTGGAACAGCTCGACGAAGCGGTGGACGCTGAAATTAAACCCTATTTCGCAACGTCGCCCCAGGCGGTGACAGCCGCGAAAAAAAACTCGCCCGGCAACTTGGCCCACGGCTTGATGAAGCGTTGATCGACGACACCATCGGCCAACTGGCCGACACGTGGGAAACCCCAGACGCGCAGGAGGGTATCGGCGCTTTTTTCGACAAGCGCAAAGCCAACTGGGTGGAATAAAGCTGCTTACATTTCCGTGCCCGTCGCTCGGGATTGGCTCTTTTTGCCATCCTTTTCGCGCTGGGCCTTATTGGCTTCAATCTTGCCTTCAAGGTCAGCCTCGTCGGGCCGCCCGCTAAAGTGATTTTTGCCGGGCAAATAGTCGGCCACAATCAAATAGGTCTCCTGCGCCACATCATAAAGGCGGCGCAGTTCGGCCAGCGGGTCTGCATGGTCGTCAGCACGAATATCGAGCCAGGGGTGAGCTTCGCCGCGGTGAATAACAAGCCCAGCAGATTGCTTGCCGCGTTTGTCCCCGCCCGCGGCTTCGCCCGCTTCCATCGCGGTCAGCAGCCGTTCGGCAAAGGGCAAATCCAAATGCTCGCGATAGGCGCGGGCGGTTTCGCTCACCACTGCTTTGCCCGCCAACATGTTGCCTGCCACCGAAAAACCATCGCCAATCTCGTGGCCAGCATAATCGATGCATTCGTCGCCCGTATAGGCGGCCGATTGACCACTTTGATCGAGCATATGGCATTGGCGCGTGGCATGGCCCTCATCTTTGGCCACCATACAGTTGAGTACATGCTGCGCACTTTCGCCCTGGGCCAGCATCTGCCGCCCCTCCGTGCCCCAAAGCGGGTTCACCCAGCTTTGCGAGGCGATGGCAAAATCTTCGCCCAGATAAGGCACCATGGCCCCGGCGGCGAAAAAGCGGCTGGCCACGATCACTCCAACCATGCCCGTGTTTTTATCTCTCGCGACAATGGAATAAGTCATCAATAATTCCGTTTTTAGCTGCGTTTGAAGCAGCCTATCACTGCTTTTTTTGCCACCCAACAAAAATGCGCAAAATTATTTTCAAACGTTGGGAACTTTGTTCTCATTGCCGGCGTTGCTTGTTTGCATCTGCAACACTGGATGAAAAGGAAAATAAAAATGTCCAAAGTTGATGTGAATAAACAAGCCAATGAGCGCCGTCTAAAAGACGACAAAAAAATCAAGCGACCAGCGGGAAGTGAACCGGAGCAATCCAAACACTTCATCTAAAGGCCCGGAGCGCAAAAAGAGCGCATAAGCGCATAATTAATTCGGCCTAACCGAAGGTCCTGCCACGTCCAAAAGATGCGGCAGGATTCAGCGTTTCTTCCCCACAAACGCCGCCACAGCTTTCTTGTGCGCCTCGGAATGATGGCAGGTGCCTTGCACCAGGGCTGTGTGATCCAAAAAGTCAGATAGGTTCATCTGCTGCGCTTTGCGCATCAGCAATTTTGATTGCCGCACTTGGTAGGTCGGCTTGGATGCGATTTCGCGGGCCAATTCGGTGGCACGCCCCATCAATTCTTTTGCGGGCACCGCGTCCAGCAAAAAGCCAATTTCCTTGGCTTCTTTCGCGTCGAACAAACGTCCGGTAAAGGTCAGTTCGGCCGCCCGTTGATAGCCCACCACCCGCTGTAAAAAATAGGCACCGCCATCGCCGGGGATCAGCCCCATATTGACAAAATTTTCACCAAAGCGCGCTTGATCGGCCGCTAGCCGTATGTCGCACATGGCGGTCAAGTCAAAGCCTGCGCCCACTGCCACGCCGTTGATCGCGGCGATCACGGGCACGCTGATTTCGGCAAATTTCATTGGAATGCGCTGGATGGTGGCTTTATAGGCTGCGGCGATGTCATCGACCCCGCCGGAAAACATGCCGGTGCGTTCGTGCATGTCTTTCACATTGCCGCCAGAGGAAAACCCTTTCCCCGTGCCGGTAAGGACCACGCAGCCTACCTCAGGGCTGGCATCTGCCCAGTCCAACGTGTTGATGATGTCGTCAATCAGATTGGTGCCGGTGAGGCGTTTAACACGTCCTCACGGCAAAATTTCAGCGTGGCAACCCCCGCGTCAAAATCTAACGTCGCGTCAGTCAGCGCGGGCTGCTTCATCAGCTTAGTCCAGTGCTGAAGTGAGTTCAGGCACCAGCTCGAACAGATCGCCCACAAGGCCATAATCCGCCACGGAGAAGATGGGTGCATCTTCGTCACTGTTGATGGCCACAATGGTGGTGCTGTCCTTCATGCCCGCCAAGTGCTGAATGGCGCCGGAAATGCCAATGGCAATGTAAAGCTTTGGTGCCACAACCTTGCCGGTTTGGCCCACTTGCCAATCGTTCGGGGCATAGCCCGCATCCACCGCCGCGCGAGAGGCACCAAGTGCTGCGCCCAACTTGTCAGCCAATGGCTCAAGCAGTTCGTTGAATTTTTCCTTCGAGCCGAAAGCACGGCCACCAGAAACCACCACTTTGGCGCTCGCCAAATCAACCCGGTCGCCGCCTGCCAGCTCTTCGCTCTTAAAGCTGGAGATTGCATTGTCCGGCACGTGATCCAGGGCCTCCACGCTGCCGCTGCCATCCAAAGCGGCGGCCTCAAAAGCGGTGGTGCGCACAGTGATCACCTTTTTGGCGTCGCTGGTTTGCACTTTTTGGAAGGCATTGCCCGCATAGATTGGGCGCACAAATGTATCGCCGCTGACCACTTCGGTAATGTCAGAAATCTGCATCACATCCAGCAAGGCTGCAACGCGGGGCAGGGCGTTTTTCCAGTTTGAAGTTGCCGGGGCCACAATCGCATCATAGCCATCAGCCAAGGAGACGATAAGATCGGCCACAGGCTCCGCCAACTGGTGCGCAAACGCAGCATTGTCCGCATGCAAAACTTTGCCTGCGCCAGCGATTTTGGCGGCTTCTTCTGCAACAGCACTGGTGCCTTCGCCAGCCACAAGCACATCGAATCCGTCGCCCAATTGTGCGGCGGCGCTTGCCGCACGCAAGGTGGCTTCGTTCAAGGATGAATTGTCATGTTCAGCAATCAAAAGCGTTGTCATTAGATTGCCCCCGCTTCGTTTTTCAATTTATCAACCAGCTCGGCAACCGAACCCACTTTGATCCCAGCTGAGCGCTTTGGTGGCTCTTTGGTTTCAAGAACGGTCAAACGGTTCTTGATTTCAACGCCATAATCGCTCGGCTCTTTGGCATCCAGCGGCTTTTTCTTCGCCTTCATAATGTTTGGCAAAGAAGCATAGCGCGGCTCGTTCAAGCGCAAATCTGTGGTAATGATCGCAGGCAGTGAAAGCGATACGGTTTGCAACCCGCCATCCACTTCGCGGCTCACATCGACGCTGTCGTCACCCAACTCAACATTGTAAGCAAAGGTGCCTTGGCCCCAACCGAGCAAAGCGCCCAGCATTTGGCCCGTTTGGTTGGCGTCATCGTCAATCGCCTGCTTGCCCAAAATCACAAGCTGTGGTTTTTCTTCATCCACCACGGCTTTGAGCAGTTTCGCCACATCGAGCGGCTCAACAATCTCATCGGTTTTGATCAAAATGCCGCGATCGGCGCCCATGGCCAAACCAGTACGCAAGGTTTCCTGCGCTTTTTCTGGCCCAATGGACACAACAATCACTTCTTCAGCTTTGCCAGCTTCTTTGAGCTTCAAGGCCTCTTCGACAGCAATTTCGTCAAAGGGGTTCATGCTCATTTTCACATTGGCGAGGTCAACGCCTGATCCATCCGCTTTCACGCGGATTTTGACGTTGTAATCAACGACCCGTTTCACGGGCACAAGAATTTTCATCTTATCGGTCTCCGTATTTGTTTAAACGGCAATCCTAAACAATCTCAATTGCCATGGCCGTTGCTTCGCCCCCACCAATACAAAGCGACGCAACACCCCGTTTTTTAGAGGTGTGTTCAAGCGCATGCAAGAGCGTTACCAGAATCCGCGCACCAGAGGCGCCGATCGGGTGGCCAAGCGCACAGGCACCACCGTGAATATTTACTTTTTCGGCATCCAATTTCAGATCATGGATCGCCGCCAAGGTCACCACGGCGAAGGCTTCATTGATTTCCCACAGGTCCACATCATCGACAGCCCAGCCGATCTTGTCGATCAGCTTTTGCATCGCAGGCACCGGCGCAGTGGTGAACCAGCCCGGCTCATGGGCATGGCTTTGATGGCCGATGATCCGCGCCCGAATATTGAGACCTTTGGCCTTCGCATCACTTTCACGCATCAGCACAAGCGCTGCCGCCCCATCTGAAATAGACGAAGCGTTGGCTGCAGTCACTGTGCCATCCTTGGCAAAAGCAGGTCGCAAGCTCGGGATTTTGTCCGGGCGGGCATTCCCAGGCTGCTCGTCTTTGTCCACGACGACGTCGCCCTTGCGCCCTTTGATGGTGACCGGCGTGAGTTCCTTGTCGAACGCACCTGACTTTTGCGCGGCAAGCGCTTTGTTGAGTGAGCCTAAGGCAAATTCGTCCTGCTGCTCGCGGGTAAAGCTATATTTGCCGGCGCAGTTTTCAGCAAATTCACCCATCAATTCATGCTTGTCATAGGCGTTTTGCAGCCCATCAAAAAAACATATGGTCGATCACTTCGGCGTGGCCCATGCGGGCGCCGCCACGCATTTTCGGCAACAAATAAGGCGCGTTGGTCATGCTTTCCATGCCGCCAGCCACAACAATGTCGCCATTGTCCGCTTTCAGCTGGTCATGGGCCAGCATCACAGCTTCATGCCTGACCCGCACACCTTGGAAATGGTGGTGCATGCGGTGCCAAGTTTTAGCCCAGCGCCCAAAGCGGCCTGCCGCGCGGGGGCTTGGCCAATGCCGGCATTGAGCACATTGCCCATCAGCACTTCTGAAATATCTTCTGGCGAGAGCCCGGCACGTTCCACCGCGGCTTTAATCGCGGTCGCGCCCAGTTCTGGTGCTGTCGCACCGGCTAAATCGCCCTGCATGCCGCCCATCGGGGTGCGGGCCGCGTCAACGATCACAATATGATCACTCATAACTTCTCCTATCGCGGCTGCAAGCGCACCGCGCCATCCAGCCGAATGGTTTCCCCATTCAACATGGTGTTGATGATGATATGTTCAACAAGCTTTGCAAAGTCTTCCGGGTGACCCAACCGTTTCGGGAAGGGGGTATTTTCAGCCAGCGAATCTTGTACCTCTTGTGAAAATCCTTGCATCATCGGCGTTAGAAAAATGCCCGGCGCAATCGACAAAACCCGCACGCCATCGCGCGACAAATCCCGCGCCATCGGCAAGGTCATGCCCACAATGCCGCCCTTGGATGCGGAATAAGCAATTTGGCCAATCTGCCCTTCATAAGCGGCGACAGATGCGGTGTTGATGATCACCCCGCGTTCGCCTTCGCCGCCAACGCTATCTGTTTTCACCATGCCAGCGGCTGATTGCGATGCGCAGTTAAAGCTGCCAATCAAATTAACGCCCAATGTTTTCGCGAACAGGCCCGCATCATGGGGATTGCCCTCACGGTCAACGGTTTTCGCGCCAGGTGCAATGCCGGCGCAGTTCACCATCACCCGTTCTTGGCCGAGTTGGCCACGCACATGCTCAAAGCCTTGTGCAACGCTTTCGCTGTCGGATACATCGACTTTGGCAAACGCGCCACCAATCTCATCGGCAACTTTTTGGCCTGCTTCTTCGTTCAAATCGAAAATGCCCACACGCGCGCCCATAATCGACAGATGCCGCGCCACGCCTTCACCAAGGCCAGACGCGCCGCCAGAAACGACAACGGTTAGCTCGTCATCAATATGCATATTTATTCACCTTTGAAATCTGCACCACGTTTTTCACTAAACGCGGCCATGCCTTCTTTTTGGTCATGGCTAGAGAAAAGACCATGGAAACTGCGGCGCTCGAACAACACGCCTTCGGTCAAGCCGCCCTCGAGCGCGCGGTTCACTGCTTCTTTGCCTGCCATCACAGAAAGCTTGCCAAATCCGGCAACCTCTTTGGCGATGTTCATCACTTCGTCCACCAGCTTATCGGCGTCAAAAATCCGCGCCGCCAAATTGCAGCGTTCGGCTTCTGCAGCATCCATCATGCGGCCGGTCAAAATCATGTCCATGGCTTTATATTTGCCCACGGCTTTGGTCAGCCGTTGCGAGCCGCCCATACCCGGGATCACCCCGAGTTTGATTTCCGGTTGCCCGAATTTCGCCCGATCGCCGGCATAAATCACATCGCACATCATCGCCAGTTCGCAGCCGCCGCCAAGGGCGTAGCCGTTTACCGCCGCCAAAATTGGCGTGCGAATGCGCGACAAGCGGTCCCACCCGGCAAACCAATCTGCATTCAGCATGTCGGTGGCGGTCTTGTCCTGCATTTCTTTGATGTCGGCGCCAGCGGCGAAGGCTTTTTCTGACCCGGTGATCACAAAGCACCCTAGCTGGGGTCGCGATCATATTTTTCGAGTGCTGAGGCAACTGCTCCATGACATCTAGATTGAGCGCGTTTAGCGCGTCTGGGCGGTTGAGGGTGATCTTGACCACCCGGTCGACCTGTTCTTCTAAAATAACGTCGGTCATCACACTTCCCTTTGTTTCAAACAGTCCTGGTTTCAAACGGTGTTCAGCACCCTTAGCTTTTGCCAAGCTGTCCAAATCATTGATGATGCCGGAAAAATCGTGCCCCACGCCGTGTTTTTCGACAAACTTTTCATACAATGATGTGGCGTGCGCGCCAAGGGGGGTCACCCCTTCAATTTGCGCCGCGGCATCTTGGCTCAACTTAAGGTCTTTCAGCATCAGGCTGGCATCAAACCCAGCTTATAGTCCCGGTCAGCAGGGCTTTCCGGGCCAACGCCGGGCACAGGGCAATAGGTGTTCACGCTCCAGCACGAGCCAGATGATGTGGAAATAACATCAAATAATGCTGATTTATCAAGATTGAGCTTGTCCGCCAGATTGAAGGCTTCAGCCGTGCCGATCATGGAAATGGCCAGCAGCATATTGTTGCAAATCTTCGCGGCTTGCCCTGCGCCGCCTTCGCCGCACAGCACAGCCTTGTGGCCCATAATGTCAAACAAAGGTTTGGCTTTGCCATAGGCATCTTGGCTGCCGCCAACCATAAAGGTCAATGTGCCTGCTTCAGCGCCGCCGACGCCGCCGGAAACCGGTGCGTCCAGGCTCAGCATGCCCGCCTCTTTCGCCATCGCATGGGCTTCTTCAGCGCTTTTCACGTCAATTGTGGAGCAATCGAGAAACACCGTGCCTTTATCGGCCAAGCCCAAAAGCTGCTTATAAACGCTGGAGACAATGTTGCCATTGGGCAGCATGGTGATCACCACATCGGCGCCTTCCACTGCACCTTCAGCACTGTGCGCCAACTTCACGCCGTTGGCAGCCGCCTTTTGCGCGATCTCTTGGTTTAGATCGAAGCCTAAGATCTCATGTCCCGCCGTGCTCAGATTGGCCGCCATCGGGCCACCCATATTGCCCAGTCCGATAAATGCTACTTTCATCTTGTCCTCCCAAAGACAGGCCGACGGATCGGCTATTTTAACTTCAGCTCTTTGTCGCCCAATGGCTTAAACATGGCCTCAACCATTTGCGTGCTCACCTGATCAAGTGTGGCGGGCACCCATTGGGGATTGCGATCTTTTTCAATGATCGCGGCGCGAATACCTTCATAAAAATTCACATCATATAGCGATGCATCGGCGAACCGGAATTCTTGCCCCAGGCAATCTTCAATATCGTCCATTTCTTTGGCCGCATTGATGGCCCGGAATGTCGCCTTCACCGAAAGCGGACATTGGCGTTTGAGAACTTTTTGCGCCTTTTGCCCAAACTCGCTTTGATCCGTTTCAATTGCGGCCATCGCCGCGTCAAAGCTCTTGCCCGCAAACCAATCCGCAATTTGCGTGTGGTGCCAGCGCGCCTCGCCCTCTGGCGGCGTTTGCGCATGGGCGATCAGCAACTCATCCACGTCGCCACCGGCCAAAATCGCTTCTTTCAGCGCCGCGAAATTGCCCTCAGGCACATAGGAATCGGCAAAGCCACAATAGATCGCATCATCAGCGCTCATGCGTCCACCGGTTAAGCCGAAATAATGGCCCAGCCGTCTGGTGCGCGCGACAGCAAAAATGTGCCGCCCACATCGGGCAAAAAGCCAATGCCAGTTTCGGGCATGGAGATGATGGAGTTGTCCGTCACGATCCGATGGCTGCCATGGGCCGAAACGCCAACACCGCCGCCCATGATAAAGCCATGCATCATCGCCACATAGGGCTTTGGAAAGTTCTTGATCAGCGCGTTCAATTCATATTCGTCGCGCCAGAATTGCATCACCGCATCATGGTCCCTGCGGCCATTTTCATACACCGCTTGAATGTCGCCGCCAGCGCAAAAGGCGCGGTCGCCCGCACCTTCAATCAACACCGCATGAATAGCCGGATCGCCCTGCCATTGCTTCATGGCCGCCAACATGTCCAAAACCATTTGATGGCTTAGCGCATTCAGCGCCTTGGGGCGGTTGAGCACCAAATGCCCAACCCCGTTTTGACTTGAGATGAGAACTTCTTTTTCGCTCATGATGCACTCAATAATTGCCGCGCCACAATCATGCGCATGATTTCGTTTGTGCCTTCCAAAATCTGGTGCACTCGCAAATCACGCACAATTTTCTCAATGCCATAATCGGCGAGATAGCCATACCCACCATGCAATTGTAGCGCTTGGTTGGCCACATCAAACGCCGTGTCGGTAACAAAGCGTTTGGCCATGGCGCAATATTTGGTCGCCTCAGGCAATTGCTGGTCGTAAGTCCACGCGGCTTTGTATAAAAACACCCGCGCTGCCTGCAGCTCAATTTCCATGTCCGCTAAGCGGAATTGCAACGCCTGAAACTGGTTGATACTTTTGCCAAAGGCTTTGCGCTCATCCATATAGGTCAGCGTCTTGTCGAGCGCCGCTTGCGCTGCGCCCAAGCCACTGGCCGCAATGTTCAACCGTCCGCCATCAAGACCCTTCATGCATATTTAAAGCCGTCGCCTTCGGTGCCCAACAGGTTGGACGCGGGCACGCGCACATTGTTCATCACCACTTCGGTGGTGGGCTGTACATTCCAGCCCATCTTTTTCTCATTGGCGCCATAGCTCAGGCCTTCTGTGCCCTTTTCCACCAAGATGGCCGAAATGCCTTTTGGCCCCTCTTCGCCAGTGCGGGCCATCACGATATAAAGGTCAGACACGCCGCCGCCAGAAATAAAGCTCTTGGTGCCATTCAGCACAAACTCATCGCCGACGCGTTTGGCCGTGGTTTTCAGCGCCGCCGCGTCCGAGCCGGATCCCGGCTCGGTCAAGCAATAGCTCGCCACCTTATCCATGGTGCAAAGCTGCGGCCCCCACTCTTTTCGCTGCGCCTCGCTGCCAAAGCGATCAATCATCCAAGCGCACATATTGTGGATGGAAAGGAACGACGCTGTTGCCGGGCAGCCGTGGGACAAAGCTTCAAAAATCAACGCTGCATCCAACCGCGACAGGTCAGAACCACCAATGTCTTCGCGCACATAAATGCCCGCCATGCCAAGCTCTGCGGTTTGTTTGATCACGTCCAGCGGAAAATGCTTGGCCTGATCCCATTCCACTGCATTGGGTGCAATATTTTCAGCGGCAAATTCCCGCGCCATATCAAAAATGGCGCTTTGCTCTTCGCTTAATGCAAAATCCATTGGGATTTACTCCATAACCGGAATGGTGAAACTCGCGCCTTCTTTTGCGCCCGTTGGCCAACGTGAAGTGACCGTTTTGGTGCGCGTGTAAAAGCGGAACGCGTCGGGACCATGTTGGTTCAAATCGCCAAAGCCGGAGCGTTTCCAACCACCAAAGGTGTAATAGGCCAATGGAACTGGGATCGGCACATTTACGCCAACCATGCCCACATTGATCCGGTGGGTGAAGTTGCGGGCCGTATCGCCATCGCGGGTGAAAATCGCAACACCATTGCCATATTCATGGCGCATGGCATAACCGAGCGCATCTTCATAATCGTCTGCCCGCACCACGCACAGCACCGGGCCGAAAATCTCTTCTTGATAGATGTCCATGTCTTCTTTCACATGGTCAAACAGGCAAGGGCCAATAAAGTAACCGTTCGGGTTTTTCTCATGTTTAAACCCGCGGCCATCCACCACAAGCTCGGCGCCTTCTTCAACGCCTTTATGCACCAATCCGGTCACGCGCTTAAGCGCCTCGCCGGTCACCAGCGGTCCAAAGTCCACATCGTCGCCCTCAGTGTAAGGCCCAACGCGCAGCGCTTCCACACGCTCTTTCAGCGCCGCCACCAGTTTGTCAGCGGTTTCTTTGCCCACAGGCACGGCCACCGAAATCGCCATGCAGCGTTCGCCCGCCGCGCCATAACCCGCGCCGACCAGCGCATCGACGGCCTGATCCATATCCGCGTCTGGCATAATGATCATATGGTTTTTCGCGCCACCAAAACATTGCACCCGCTTGCCATTGGCAGAGCCGCGCGAATAAATATATTCCGCAATCGGGGTGGAGCCCACAAAGCCGATACCTTGAATGTCTTCATGGTCCAAAATGCCGTCTACCGCTTCTTTGTCGCCATGCACCACGTTCAACACGCCTTTGGGCAAGCCTGCTTCAATCATCAGTTCGGCCAGCATGTTCGGCACAGACGGATCGCGCTCAGATGGTTTCAGGATAAACGCATTGCCTGCCGCAATCGCCGGGCAAAATTTCCACATTGGGATCATCGCTGGGAAGTTGAACGGCGTGATGCCCGCCACAACACCCAAAGGCTGACGCATGGAATAAATGTCGATGCCGGTGGAAGCGGCGGCGCTATATTCGCCCTTCATAAAGTGCGGCGCGCCGATGGCAAATTCGGCCACTTCCAGCCCGCGGATCACATCACCCTTCGCGTCCGGCAAGGTTTTGCCGTGCTCGCGTGACAAGGCTTCGGCCAGCTTGTCCATATCCCGGTGCAACAATTGCACAAAATTCATCATCACCCGGCCACGACGTTGGGCGTTGGTGTTGCCCCAAGCGATCTGCGCTTCTTTGGCGATTTCGATCGCCTTGCTCAATTCGTCTTTGCTGGCCAGCGGCACTTTCGCCTGCACCTCGCCGGTGGCTGGGTTTAACACATCGGCAAAACGTCCTGATGTGCCTTTAACATGTTCGCCATTGATAAAGTGGGTGATCTCGTTCATCGTCAAAGGGCCTCCCGATCCCTAGCGCGATCTAAAATTGATCGCGCCGCGCAATATGCGCCTGTCAAAATATTTCGCCCGCATCATATTGTGCGTGAATGGGCGTTCAAGAACAAATCAAGCAAAACGATTGTGCAAAAATACAGTAGCGATATTTTATCATATTGAGTACGCTCTGGCCATTATGCGCACAAATTGGGACGATTTTAGGTTTTTTCTCGCTGTGGCCCGCCACGGCACGCTGACATTGGCCGCCGCCAATCTGGGGGTGGACCATGCCACCGTGTCGCGCCGTATAGCTGCGCTGGAAGACAACATTAAAACCAAGCTGTTTCACCGCTCGCCCCAAGGTTATGCCCTAAGCGACGCGGGGCTTAAAATGCTGCCCATTGCCGAGCAGGTGGAAAGCGACGCCATGCGCGCCATTGATGAGTTGAGTGATAAACGCTCTGACCTGTCCGGCCCCGTGCGCATTGGCGCCCATGAGGGCGTGGCCAGCTTTTTGCTCGCCGAGGGCGCGGCAGAGATTTGCCGCCTGCACCCGCAACTGGAAGTACAGCTGATTACCGTGCCGCGCAACTTTTCCCTGTCCAAGCGCGAGGCAGATTTTGTCATCACTGGGTCACGGCCGCAAACAGGCCGCGTGAAAATCCGCAAAATCGCGTCCTATGCCCTGCATATTTACGGCGCGCAATCCTATCTCGACAATCACGCCGAAATCGTCACCCGCCGCGACCTGAAGCGCGTGCGCGGCATTGGCTATATCCCCGATATGATTTTCGATAAGGAGCTGGATTATATCCCCAGCGTTGACCCTCGCTCAAAGCGCACCTCACCGCCACCAGCTTGCATGTGCAATTGCAATTGGCGGTCGATGGGGCCGGGGTCTGCATCCTGCCCGATTATATCGCCAAAGATCACGCCAACCTGATCCCCATCCTGCCGGATGAAGTGGAGATCAAGCGCGATCTGTGGCTCACCATTCACGAAGATTTGGCCCATTTGACCCGTGTGCGCACGGTGGCCGATTTCATCACCAAAGATGTGCAACAGCGCCTGAAAGCAAGAGCATGACCGAGACCCGTTATTTCGAAGATTTGACCCTTGGCGAAAAGTTCGAAACCGAAACCTACACCTTAACCGCCGAAAAAGTGCATGACTTCGCCTCAGAATATGACCCGCAATTCATCCATATTGATGCGGAGGGGGCAAAAGAGGGCCCTTTCGGCACCATCATTGCCTCGGGCTGGCAAACCCTTTCCGCCACCATGCGGCTGATGGCGCTGATCAAGCCATTCGGGCAAAACCCGCTGATCGGCATGCGCATTGATGATCTAAAATTCGCCGCCCCGGTCTATCCAGGCGAAAGCGTCACCGTAAAAGGTGAAATCGTTGAGCTGACCAAATCCCGCACCGCCCCGCGCGGCTATGTCGGCATTTTGCTTAACACCATCAACCTCGACACCGGCAAACTCGTCGCCACCCAAAAATGGACCTGCCTCATCCCATGCCGAGAGGGGTAGCACGCCTCGTTTGCTTGCGGATGTTTTGCTGGGCGTCGCGTTGCTGCTCTGGCTCTGCGCATTAATGGGCAGGCGCCTGATTCTGGTTGTCTCGTTAACCGCAAAGCACCTAATGCGCCAAATGCGCAACAGATTGTTTACCTGAAATTGAGCGCAAAGCGCGCTGGTTCCGTGATCCAGAACCTGCGCCGTGCCGTTTATTGACCTGCAAACATCAATTCCGGCGCTTCGCCATTTAAAGGTAAGTACAATGAAATCAATCCGCAAGATCGTGGCCACCATCGCCACAGCTTTGGCCCTAACCACAACCGCCCAGGCGCAAACCATCGTTGAAATTGCCGCAGGCGATGATCGGTTTTCAACCCTCGTGGCTGCCGTGTCCGCAGCTGGCCTGGTGGACACACTAAATTCAGACGGCCCCTTCACAGTATACGCGCCGCTCAACTCGGCGTTCGATGCGTTGCCTGAAGGCACCGTGGCAACCTTGCTAAAACCAGAGAACAAAGATCAGCTCACCAATGTGCTGCTGTACCATGTGGATGACCGCTTGCTCCGCGCAGCCGATTTTCCGCACGGATCAAACTATTTCAAACCAGTTTTGACCAGTGAGCGCTTGTGCATCACCTCCGATGGCAACGGCGTGACCATTGCCGATGGCACGGGCGATGTGGCCAATGTGGTCGTGGCCAATATCCATGCGGATAATGGCGTGATCCACGTGATCGACAAAGTACTCCTCCCCGGCACGCGCCCCGCCTGCCACTAACATATAGTCTTCCTCCCTAGACCATGTGGAAAAGACCAGCTGTTCTTGCAGCTGGTCTTTTTTTTGCGACGCAAAACATTCACGAAGCTCCTGACACCCATATAGTGCCCGGCGGCGGCAAGAAACAATGGCGGGGGTGCCGGGGTAGCGAACGCAGTGAGCGACGGCGGCAATAAAAGGACTCCGGGGGTGCCGGGGTAGCGAACGCAGTAAGCGACGGCGACAAT
>LLEP01000028.1_pt1 | contig 25358 bp, 18 predicted proteins | sample 595871 | NCBI WGS metagenome assembly LLEP01 (sample SAMN02919316, study PRJNA255460) | bioreactor metagenome | biome: chemostat; feature: culture 2012_25.2; material: sediment; isolation source: day64 25degC chemostat 2012 inoculated with Wadden Sea sediment taken from... | place: Germany: Bremen ... | reverse complement strand
CGGGCAGAGCCTGGGTTGCAAAAGAATGAAATGGTGGCCCAAATTTATGGCGATGCGATCCGGGGCGCAGGCAATGATTGGGGTGATTACCCGGCCATTGTACCTTTGCTACCCAGTGGAGCAGATGCTTCCGCGCCACACCTGACATGGGACGGACGAACGTTTAAAAAAGATCAAGCCACTTTTTTTTGAGATTTCAGGCTGTTTTCGTCGTTATCACGCACCCCTAAGCCGCACTGTATATTTGGGCAAGCCACCTCAATTTATGGTGGATGCAGAAAGAGCTTTGGTTGCTGGCATCGAAGCAGGGCTTGAAACCGCAGTTGCCGGCGCAAAGACCCAAGACGTTGCAAAGGTGCTGGCAAACGAACTTGAGAAAGTGGGTATCAAACGCTCGTCGCGTGCTGGCTATCCAATTGGAATCTCATACCCCCCAGATTGGGGCGAAAGAACAGCATCTATTCGCCTGGAAGATGAAACCGTGTTGGAACCCGGCATGACCTTTCATTTTATGCCAGGCATTTGGGAGGCCGATTGGGGATTGGAAATCACTGAGAGCATCTTAATCAAAGAGAATGGCCCTGCCGAATGTTTGTGCAATCAGCCTCGAAAACTATTTGTGAAAGACTAGCTTAATGCACGATGATTTCGAGCAAGTTTTTTCAAAGCTCATTGCTTTTCCAACCGTTTCGGCAGATAGCAATCTTGACCTCATTCACTTTGTGGCCAACCGGTTAAATGAGGTCGGTGCAAAGATTGACCTACAGCAAGATAAATCGGGAAAAAAAGGCCAATATTTTTGCCACAATCGGCCCCGATATTGCTGGCGGCATTGTTTTGTCGGGCCACACAGATGTAGTGCCGGTTGTGGGCCAAAATTGGTCGAAAGACCCGTTTGCTCTCACCGCGCACGAGGGCAAATATTTTGGCCGCGGCACTTGTGATATGAAGGGTTTTTTGGCCATCGCTTTAAACGCCGCGCCGCTATTTTCCAACCTAGATCTTAGGGTGCCTATTCATTTCGCTTTTACTTATGATGAAGAAGTGGGCTGTTTGGGTGGGCAAGAGCTCGCAAAATTGTTGCGCAATCGTCCCCATTTGCCCAAAGCGGCGATTGTGGGTGAACCCACCAATATGCAAATAGTTGACGGCCATAAGGGTTGTTGCGAATACACCGTGCAATTTGAGGGACTTGCGGGCCACGGCTCGATGCCGGAGAAAGGCGTCAACGCAGCTGAATATGCGGCCCGTTTCGTGTCTAAATTGATGCAGTTGCGCGATCTTTTGAAAGACCGCGCGCCGACCAACTCCAAGTTCGATCCACCTTGGACGACTATCAATGTCGGCCGCTTATCCGGTGGGTCAGCGCACAATGTTATTGTCAGCCATGCAGAAGTTGACTGGGAAATGCGACCCGTCACCGCCTTAGATGCGGATTGGGTGAAGACCACGTTACAAGAATTTTGCGATCAAATACTCTTACCCGAAATGCGCGCCATTTGGTCAGGGGCGAATATTACCAATCAAACCATTGGAGAAATCTTAGGTTTGGTGCCCATGCAAAGCAATTCAGCCCGTGAAATTGTCGCACGACTTACCGGGACAAATGAAACCCATTTGGTGGCATTTGGCACAGAAGCTGGGCTGTTTCAGCAATTGGGTGTCGAAACCATTGTTTGTGGCCCCGGATCGATTGAACAAGCCCATAAAGCGGACGAATTTATCGAAATGGCACAGATCGAAGAGTGTCAAAATCTGCTTGAAAAGCTTGCCTATTCACTGGCTGAGGGCTAATTCAAAGAGATGGATAAAAGCCCAACCAAAAAAAACTGACGGCATAGAAAACAAGACTGAAAGCGCAGCAGGTCGTCGCTTTCGACAGATTTATGAAGAGATCAGGTCGCGCATTTCTTTGCTCGACTATCCGCCAGGCACACGCTTAAGCGAAGAGGCTTTGGCAATTGAATTTGGGGTTAGCCGCACCCCGTTGCGACGCGTATTATTTCGTCTGCAAAGTGAAGGATTGCTTGAATCTGTGCAAGGTGTGGGCACAATTGTGACTGACATTTCTAATGAGGACCTTTATCAAGTCTATCAATTGCGCATGGAATTGGCCCCGCTTTTGGCCCGGCTGTCGCCCCTGCCAATTACCAAAGACACAATTGCAAAATTTGAAGAACTTTACCGTCAAAGCGAAGAACTGACCAAAAACCCAAGCGCCCACGGCTATTGTGTGGTCAATATTGCCACGTTCCATGCACTTGCTGATCTTACGGCCAACATGCCCTTGCGTAAGGCGATGGAGCTACATTTTTATCAAACCGCCAGTATCTGGCTAAAATCCCTTGGTGAAGATGATGTGGCCCGCGAATGCCGCAATTTGAATGATGAAATCCGCGACTTCTATCATGCCGTGAAAATCTGCGACATTGATGCGCTCAGCCATCTGTGGCGCGCGCATACTTCGGCCAGTGTCACGCGCCTCAGACAAAAACTTGGAGACTAAGGGTGCAGAGCACACGTTGCGACATCGCGCTGATACCGGAGGGCAATGCGATCCAGTAGCACTCTGAGATTTCATTGTTATTGCGTTTCAATCTTTGTTGTCGTTAGCTCAGCCGGCCCCGTCGAAAAGTCCGCTTTTCCTCGGTGACCTGAAAAAGAGCAGCGTGGACTATTTGCTGAAAGCAAGGGGCAACACTATGCCCAAACTATCTGCCTCTTCTGCCTCAAGCAAAAAAAGGCTACTAATCCAATATTCGCGCCGCCATCATGTGGGCTGACCGTTTCGACTTCATAGAATTTGAGACAAAGTTGTTTTTCGATCTAAGAAATGAATTGGGCCCTACTAATTGCTGATAACAAGCGGCATCTCTGCGCACCGGCAAGAACAATTGACGAAGATCGACCAACAAACGAAGGTAGTAGTCTTCTATCGTAGCATTCTTGTGTCTCCCCGGAAGCAATATTCATCAAAGTGATCAACAAGAGCTTCAATCTGCGGGGTCACAATGAAACTCGGTTTTCCAGTCCTTTCGCTTAAACACAGACTGGCCAGCAACTATGGAATTCAACAAATTTGTAACGGATTTTTATCCGTTCTGGCTCCCAAGGTGCAGGAGACACCATCGGTCATTCTTTAAAAAAACCGCATCAAGCATCACTTCCGTTGCACATACGCACTTCCCGCTATAATTCTACACATAAACCACATTTTCAAAGTCAGGTATTTTGAGTGACTTCATCCATATCAAACGCTGCCAGCAGAACCACTCTGCAGGCATTTTGCTTTCCTCAAGCTGGAGCGGACGCAGCAATTTTCAAGAAATGGGAAAAACTTCTCACTATTCAGATTGAGATGATCCCGGTCACTCTACCTGCTCGAGGATTGCGAATTGACGAACCGCATCCGCTGGACTTCACCTCACTTTGTGATGATGTTTTTGACCGGCTGAAGGATCAAGTTTGCGCCCCATTTGTGCTTTTGGGGAGTAGTATGGGTGGATGGCTCGCGTATGAACTTGCATGGCGCCTAGAACGGATTGGAAAACCGCCATCCTTGATTACTGTTTTAACCTCTCCAGCGCCAAACCAGCCACGTGCATTGCCTGCCCTTATGGACGAGGCACGCGTTGTAAATGATTTGCTTGAATTCAACCCTGAGTTTATAGAACTTATGCAACATCCAGAATTAGTTGATCTTTTGCTACCAACAATTGTGGCTGATTTTCGAATGTGTACGGCTTATCGCCCAACCGAAGGACGCCGAACTTCCGCAGACATCTTGGCATTCTCTGGCCGAGACGACACAGTTTCTTCAACGCAATCCATGCGTCCTTGGGCTGATTATACCTCTGGTAACTTCGAACACTTTGAAGTCAACGGTGGTCACGGTTTGCACGAAAACCCGCAACCTGACCTTTTGGAAATACTAGACGCGGAGTTTTCGCGCATCGCGAGGATGGCACATGAAACGTAGCTATCAACTGGCAAGCATAAAAGAAACTATCAGGGCGCAACTTGAAGCAGGAAATGCAGCCGTTTACCTAGCTGATATTTCAGATCTGTCTGATTATGATCCCTGTCTAACGCAAATTGAAATCGAGCGATTTGAACGCGTTGTCGTTGCTGATCAACGGCGCGCGCACGCTCTTGGTCGCGGTCTTGTTCGCTATTTCCTAGATTTGCCTGTCGCAGATTTTTCTACAAATCAAAATGGGAAACCTGGTCATCACGGATATCAATTCAATATCTCACATTCTAAGCAGTTCATTGCTCTCGCCTTTCATACGAGTCTGCCCGTTGGGATCGATATTGAGGCCCAGATTCAACAAAGTGGGCACTCGGATGTTGTTGAATTTGTCTGTCACCCAAACGAGAAAAAATGGATCGCGCTGCAGCCAAGACACGAACAAGAAGTCGCGTTCATTCGCGCATGGGTGCGCAAAGAATCCTATCTCAAAGCAATTGGCATTGGTCTAGTCGACAACCTTTCGAGTATCGATACTCGGCTTGAAAGCGACTTTCCTCAAATCAAAAAGCCTACACCAATGTCGCTCTGGGACATAAGCACACCTCATTTGAAAATCAGGGGCGCACTCGCCGCGAATCCAGCAGTAAATGAGGTTGTTCTTGCTTGCCAAGGTCACGCGGAATTGGTACTTTTTAAGGACAAAATGGCGCCCTAATTTTTGCCTTTTTCATTGCAGCTATATTGACGATCTCAAGTGAGGAAAACTTTGGCCATTGACACTAACAAGAGCGATCATTGGGCACTGGAGCTAGATGCTGTTCTACGCGCAAAAAAATGACAGTGTTCCTCAACTTGTTTTTACAAATGGTCAAGAGATCCATGGACAATTTGACCATGTCATTGCTTGGGTTGGCGAAGGGATAGCACCAATTTTGAGCATGGTCGCGAAGTTGCGTGGTGAAGAAACACAGTCACATAAAAATTTGCTAAATCTAGCTGCCGCTTGGTCGCGAGAAATCAAATTTGGTGCAGACGAATGGGGCCCATGTTTGCATCAGGTATTTGTACAACATGCGCGGCACGCGTTCGCATATGATCGGGCTTATTCATTTGCCTATGACAGTGCACTTGATTTCGCAGAGAAAAATCAAGAAATGATTGTTGAGCATTTCGGGTCGAGCGAGGACTATGCCGAGTATTATGCTGAAACCGATACCGATGCGACAATAGATTTTCACACACGAACCGTTGGCAACTCGATTGGGCAAGCGGTGACTACAGCATTTGTGCGCCAAGACGTCGATTTATTTGCTGCATCTTTTCCCGCTGCAATTTTGCGCGGTTTGATGGCAAGTTATGAGTATGCGCTTGGCCCCATGAGCCAAGCAGAATTAGCAGCAGACCTGCACAAAAAATTACAGAATTCAATTCAACGATAAAAACGGATTGCAGCAGCACCGAACAAAAAGGGGAGAGAACAATGGACCGAACGAATTTAGAGGCGATAAGAAACGCTGCCACTGCGAAAAAGTCAGTTTTCAAGACGATAAATGTAAAACGATTCAATCCGGTTATTGGCTGCGAGGTTTCGGGCATAGATTTATCCCAGCCAACATCAGAAGAGCAAGTCGCCGAAATCCGCCAAGCGCTGACAGAACATCAAGTTCTGGTTTTCCGCGACCAGAAAATCGATACTGAGCAACAAAAAACATTTGCTCGCAATTTCGGAACATTGCGAAAAATGGCCCTTGAGGACATTGATGGCGACGACCCTGAAATTGTACTCATTCAGGCATCTGATGCATCAGAATTTGTTGCCGGAGAGATTTGGCACACCGATGGCACTGCCTCAGAAGAGCCAGCATGGGCGCAAATGTTGCATATTCACGATATCCCGGAGATTGAATGTGGTGGCGATACGGTTTTTGCGAATATGCAACTGGCCTATGAAATGCTTTCCCCTGGTATGAAGGAGATGCTGGAATCAATGACGGCGATTCATGACGCCGCCTTGCCTTGGGCAGGTTTTGAGGCGCCGCCAAACTTGCCAAAAATCGAGCACCCGGTTGTTGTTAAACATCCTGATACTGGTGCAAAAATGTTATATGTAAATCCCGGCTTTACAACGCGCATACTACAGCTCACCGAATTTGAAAGTGAAGCTGTTTTGAAAATGCTGTTCCGCCAGATCGAACACGAAGTCATTTTGAGCTGCAGAGTTCAATGGACCCCAGGAACCGTTGTTTTTTTGGGATAACCGTTGCACGCAGCACCGTGCGATTTGGGACTATTACCCATATTCTCGTTTTGGCGAACGGGTCACTTTGGTTGGCGAAAAGCCATACATAAAAATCTAGAAGCCGGCCGCTTTCACGATTTCTTGACCCAGTGCAATGTTCCATGAATGGGATCATTGTTCTGGGAGAATTCAGGAAGCTGAAGTCCATGAACATCGCATGTGCTTTTGCGCAGATCGATGATTTCACAATCGATGTTCGTGAGTTTGTTTTTCGCGCACCCTTGCACAATCCGAAACACCTCATGAATTGCTGAACCGGGAATACGTTGGGGCGGCAAAACGAAAAAAACTTGTTTTTCTGATTTAGTAAGATGCTGGTGGAACAACACCATTGGCTCGAGCATACTGTTTATGATGTCGTTGAAAAGCGCGCTTTCTGTAAATCCATTATCAAATTCACCTTGCTCGTTCTGAAAACTCGCCCAAATTTCTCGTGCCGCAGGAAAATGAAAACCTGAGCCAACTGTTGAGATAATTGGCACATCCAACTCTTCCAGCCTTTTATTTGACCACAATACGCACAACTCAGCATATATCTCGCGTGTGTCGGCAACTGTAAACTCTATTTTGTCATCATCAATTCGGAAGAAATTTGAATAAAACTCTTTGCCCGACGCCATTGGGCCGCCGCCAAACTTGAGTTTTTTTTCTCCCGCGCAGCACGACCAATGGTTCCCGCGTGCGAGTCACCGATAATAGCGAAATCAATCTTTGCCATAATATTCTAAGATCTCGTCTTCACAGACAATATCGCCCGTTGGCACAGAGGCACGACCATTGCCCTGCCCTAGACCTTCAAAGAAATGCCGCATTACAAGATCAATGCCATCCTGAGAAACTGTTCGTTTGTTTTCGTTGAAATACGACTGTTCAAGGGCAGCCGTGGAAACTATGTCAAAGGACGGAAAATAGTCCACAGCCGCGTTCTCTTCTGCAAATTCACCAGCGATCGCTCGAAGCACCGATTTTGTGTAGTTGCTGGCTGCAAGCACATGATGACGTGAAACTGTTGCGGTTATTGGCACTGGGGAAACCGTCAGCAATAACTTTATCGCTGGATTATATTTTTGCATCATTGCAAAGGCTTGGGACAAAGCAGCCTTACCTGCTTGAAATCCAAAGTTCACGCAGCGGTGATGTTCTTGATCAAACACCCCTTGGACGGTGCCCGGACACGCCGGGTAAATCGATTTGGACTTGGTATTTACCCATGTTTCGGTTAGTCCCGGGGTAAAAAGGAAAACGTCGCAATCCAATATCGCACGCTTTACAGCCTCTGCGGTTTGGTTGCGCGATGCCAACACATCATCCGATGTTTCAAACCCGTTTGGATTAACCGAAGGACGAAATGGATCAAAATAGCGCCCGTCTGTTTCCCACACTTCATGATCCATTGTTGAGCGATCGAAGGCCCAACGAATCCATTGCTCTAGAAGCACAGGCGAATATATATTTCCTGTTCTAAAGCTGAACAAACCATAGCCATGGCCCGATTGAAGAGACTTAGGCAAAGTCTTGGGCGCTTTTTCAGTTACCAACCAATTCATGCCACGGCTTTTAAGAGCCCGACCGATATTCTGCGCAAAACATGAACCGGCCGTCGCAATGGCGTCGGACTTTTCAACCTTGAACTTTGGGAACCAGAGTTGTTCGACCTCACCGGAGGTTGGCTCAGCAACACCAAGTTTCCAGAAGGCACGGGCTTCTAAATCCTCATACGGGTTCATGTTGCACTCCGTTGTTTGTTACTTGTCTGCTTTTCAGCAAGTGCGACATATCCAATCAGGGCAAGTGGAATGCAAAAAACAGTGGCAGCAAAGAACAAAACGCTACCGCCGAATGCAACAATTATCTGCGCCGCAAGCAGCGGGGCCAGCGCCCCACCGATATTTGACAGCATATAAATTCCAAAAAACGAGTTTCGTTGATCCTTTGGCGATATTCTATCGACAATGGTCAAAAACATGGGCATTGCAATGATCTCGCCTAGTGTAGAAATTCCGATTGCAAACATCCAAAGCCAAACATACTGGCCCTGATTTAGCGCTATGATGAGCAAACAAATCCCCAAGCTCACAATAGCTATGATGAACGCCAAACGCTCTCCTAGGGCCATTACTTGCTTCATGAACAGGCCATGGATGACCAATACAACCACCGTATTTGTCACAGTCAATAGCGCAATAATCGTGGCAAGACCTGAAACACCCATGTCAATCATATGGAATGTTAGGGGTTCGTCGGTTTGCGCATAGATGAAAACCAGCAAAAAGTTTGATATAAACAAAGCGACAAAGAGCTTGTTCTTCATCACTTCGCGGATGACCGACAAAGTGGAGCCTCGGCTAGAGGTCGTCGACTCCATCTTCGGCTCTCGCTGTTTGAAATGAATAGCATAAGCAAGCAAAACTTGGCTGGCAGCGGCGAGGAGGAATATCAAATTACTGCCGTTCTCAATGAACCAAAGGCCGATTAAGGGGCCAATAGCTCCGGCAATATTGACTATATAGTATCGTACATGGAACAAAGCTGGGCGCTGCGCATCAGTTTCTGCGAACTCACCTAGCGAGGATCGCAACAAAGGTTCTAGTACACCGCCGGCCGCTGAAAAAAGAGTTATTGCAACAAAATAAACATACAAGTTTGGCAGAAATGCCAACGCTAGATAACAAAGAACTGTCAAAAGATTAGCTGCTTGCATCAGCGCCTTCTTGCTCATTCCATCTGCCACGAACCCGGCGATTGGAGATGCGGCGAGTCCAACAAAGGCGCCAACCGTAAACAGAAGACCAATTTGCGAGATGCTTGCGCCAAGTTGCTGATTAAGGATCACAGCTAAAAACGGGAAAACCATAAAGCTGGTCAATCGCGTCAGTGACATCGAAAAAAATATGAAACCTAGCGTCTGGCGATAGGCTGCGCAACACTGCAAGTACACCAAATTCTGTTGTTTTTGAACTCGACAATAGAAGCGACAACCTTGTGTGTTTGATGTTCCAATACCTTTTAGGAACACATCTTTTAAGTTTGGCAGAAAACACACTGCTCGGCGATTCTCTGCAAATTTTGGCTAGCTTTGCGCTTGCACACGTTACTTCCTTTTAAACTGGATATCCATTGCAAGGGCTGCATAGCCCATGCAGATTAAACATTGGATACAATCTTGTATCGACGGTAGTTTTTCTGAACTCTTGATTGCAGATTAGTTGAGGGCAGCCATTTTTTTTGGAGGACGACTCATCAGCGCAAAAGACTTCTGGGCGGAGTATTTTTCTTTTCACGAAGATGCAGATCTCTTTGCAGAACAAATAAAATCAACAGCAACAGGCAGCAAATTTATTCGGCCGAGTTGGCCGCTTCAGCTTACCCCCTATGCTATTGATGAAAACTCCTTGCAAACTCAAGCATCCAAGCTTGATCGCTTGGCCGTAATTATTCAGCAATTGCCAGATCTTTTGTTTGAAGGTGATATTTGTCGATTTGCAGGGGCGGTTGGCTATGACCAACCAGCCGTTCTAGAGTTGCTGCGTCAGAACCCAGCTTCTATTGGGCTGCTGCCCTGCAGATGGGACATCATCTCCAAGAACGGTCAATGGAAGGCCATCGAAGCCAATTTTGGCGGTGCACTTGGCGGCATGCCTTTTGACGATGTTCAAAAATTGTACGATGACGTCCAGAAGCAGGCGAGCCAGCAAACTGATAGCTGGCGTTCTGTGGGGAAACAACTTGCTCTGTCTTTGCAAACTATCCACCCAGATGTTTCTAACGCGCAAATTATTGTCGTTGATGATGCTGATCAGCTTAAAAAGAGTCCCCTCACCGCAAACAGTGTCGCGGCGCTACTCACTGAACATATGCAAACTGAGATTGATGTATTCAGTCACTCCGAATTGCCAGATTTTGTGTCCAAAACAGAACGGCCAATCGTAACTTTCGAGCTGTTCACATTGCGCGATATGGCTTCAAATCCTGATGACGCATATGATCGATACTTGAACTTATGTGACAGTGGCAGAATACGCAGAAGCGTCAGTCTGCATTGTGATTTGTTTATGAGCAAAGCTGTTTTAGCATTGCTCAGATGCGTTGCGCAAAAAAAGTCTTGTTAGCCCAACCGACAAAGACTTAATCCTTGAATTTATCCCGCCTACGAACATTTTAAATGACGGCAATTTGGCAGATTTTTGTGCGCAGCCCCGCGAGAATCTTGTCCTGAAATCGGCGATTGGCCACGGCGGGGAAGCGGTGTTTTGTGGAAGCGAGTACTCGCAAGCAGACTGGGTGGAACTGTTGCAAAAAGCTTCGTCACAAAAAAGCGCGCTTCAGATGTGCATAATCCAAGAGTGGGTTGAAGGTGATAGCGATGAATCCTGTATTTTGATGCCAGAAGGCCTCTGGCTTGAAAATGAAACCCCGCAGATTTTAGGCATTTTTCAAGTTGATGGAGATTTCTGTGGCGGCATTGTTCGAAAATCACTAGATGGCGGCGGTGTCGTAAATGCGGCGAAAACGGCCGCGGTTGGCATTATACGCGCGCACAGAGGCTGACCAATGCCGAAATTGCATACAACATGTTAAATGAGAATTGGAACATGTCGGTGACTGGATTTATGCTTCCCCCTGCTCTCAATCGCGCGCCACAAACGCGGCAAATTCGATGAGTTCAAGTTCAAATCAAATTGGTTGACCGACCTTAACCCGATCAAATTGATTTTAAGCAATTTTGACAAATTTACCAACCCTGAGTTCATAAGATGACTAGTTCGCGATTATTGAATCCTATTTCATTTTGTTCACCGAACAACCTGCAACACGGAGCTTGCGACTCCCGCGACAATGCGATCTCTTTTGAAAATCAGGTTGTGAGCTATGAAGTGCTGGAGCAACGATCTGATTTAATTGCATCCGCCCTTTTGGGCTTAAGGCTTACAAAAAATCGAGAACTAAACAAGCCAACAATTGCCGTCTGCTTGAACCGAGGGGCCGATGTCTATGTAACCATTCTTGGTGTTCTAAAAGCCGGCTGTGTTTGTGTACCTGTCGACCCTATGCACCATGCAACTTACAAAGAAAGTCTTATATCCGCAGCGGATTGTGCACTTGTAGTCAGCGAAGAGCAGAATGGTGAGCATGCTTGCCCGCACATCTCGTTAGAGGTGTTGGAGAATATGCAGCAATCGTCAGATACAATTGAACCATCCGAAGTGAAAAATGACATTGGTTTTGTGTTGTTCACTTCTGGGTCAACCGGTACACCAAAAGGCGTCAAACTAGGTCTGTCCGGGATGGTTTGTGCGGCGTCAGATTTTTCGGCACGAACAAATATTACATCTCGATCGGTCGTGGCGCAGTTTTCAGGATTGTCGTTCGACTCTGCGGTTTTTGAATTTTTTTCAGGCCTATTTGAACGGCGCTGAGTTGGCCATTGTTCCCGAAACCGCTCGGGTGGAACCCCATAAGCTCGCAGAGTTTTTAATTGAGAACAAAGTCACTCACCTTTCGTTGCCGGCGGCGTTAGCGCCTTATCTTCCAGCGCGCAATGACTATGCGTTAAAAGCGCTTATTTGCGTTGGCGATCGGGTCGAGGATCAGGTCCTTTGGGATTGGTCTAAGATCTATCCAACATTTAACGGCTATGGTCCCACGGAAGCGTCTGTTTGCGCGAGCCTTTGTCAAATCAAAGACGGAGTCCCTGCAACAATTGGTTCACCACTAAAGCACGTTTCATTTTCCGTCGGCGGAAAAACTGGTTCTGAGCTTTTGATAATTGGCAGTGGATTAGCGCACGGATATCTGAACGATACCGAACAAACGTCGCGGCAATTTGTAAGCAGTGAAGATAATAAGATCTACTATCACACTGGTGACCAAGTTGAGCTCGATAAAAGTGGTGAGTATAGATTTGTAGGACGTATTGACTTCCAAACGAAAATTCGCGGCGCTCGCGTTGAGACCAGTGCAATTGAGACGATCCTGAAATCAATACCAGGTGTTGATGATGCGGTTGTCATTACAAGCGGCAGTACAAGCAACGATCGTTTCCTAGTTGCATTTTTGGCAACAAAACACGATGCGCAGGCTGCAATCGCGGCATCAAAAGCATTGATTAATGCAAAACTCCCCAGCTCGCACCAGCCGAAATTGTTCAAAGCACTTGGTCAATTACCGTACACTTTAAACCACAAAGTTGATCGCAAGGCCCTAAAATCCCTTGTTCCCAAGGTTGAAGAAAATGGGAGTGCGGAAACGACACTAGAGCACGTGCGTGCTGGGTTTCAGCAAGAACTGAACACCGAAGTTGTGGATGATCACCAAAACTTCTTCCATCTTGGCGGCGATTCCATTGGTGCAATGAGATTGCTTGCGAAACTGACCAAAGCAACCGGTAAGAGGGCCGCTGTTGGCGATTTTAGGCAAAATCCAACAATTGCCGGGATGGTTGCCTTGTTGGAAAACGGGGGCACTGAAATTATCGAAGTTGCACGCAATCAGCGACAATCCGATATTCTACCCCTTTCCTACCAGCAAAACGCTGCGTGGTACATGTTCTCACAAGATTCGCGTAGCAAGGCCTATCTGGCTGAAGCAACACACCATTTCGAAGGAACATTTGACGCCGGAGCCATGGGCAAGGCCCTCCAGCGAATATTTGATCGGCATGAAATCTATCGCACTGTATTTGTCGATGTCGATGGTGAACCCATGCAAAAAAATTCTGCCGGAACACAAAGTGGATCTTCCGTTCGTGGACGGCTATCACGTCAAACCCGAAGGTCGCCAACAGTTCTTGAACGACATTTTCGCGCAAAAAATGCCAGGCATCTTTGACTTGGGCGCGCTTCCATTGGCGAACTTTGCGTTGGTTAAATTTTCTGACCACGAATTCGCGCTGCTCCACCAAGAGCACCACATTGTTCACGATGGATGGGGTGGATCTGAATTCACAGCGGAATTGATGAATTGGTATCATAGTTTTGTGTCACCTGAATTCAAATTTCAGCCAAGCCCGGTTCCACAATATGCGGACTTTGTGATTACACAGAAAAACTGGATGAAGTCAGATTTGGCAGCCCAACAAAGAAACTATTGGGTAGAACAGCTCAAAGACGCACCACAGTCTGTTTCAATATTTGGGAAAAAATCAAAGCATCTGGGGTTTGAGGGCGGACATGAGCGCATCGACTTCACGCGCGCTCAGTGGACAAAATGTGAGCAAGTTTGTCGCGAAATGGGCGTTACGCCTTTTGGCTTTACAACGGCCGTTCTCAATTTGATGCTTTGGCAATATTCTGGTCAAAGAGATATCATTCTTGGTGCCCCATTTGCCAACCGCAATTGGCAGGATAGCCAAAGCATTCTTGGCATGCTGGTTAACACGCTGGTTTTGCGTACAAAAATAGACCCTGCGCTCAGTACAACAGCCTTCATTCACGAAACGCAACGCGTTATCAGCGAGGCCCATGCAAATCAAGAACTTCCGTTCGGCGCGGTAGTTGAAAGTCTCAACCCAGAGCGATTTGGGGGCCAAAACCCATTATTCAATGTTCTACTCGGATTTCACGACGCACCAATTGATGTGGAGAACATTGATGGTCTGAACTGGCTCAAAGACGAAACGGTTATCTCAAGCACAACGAAGTTTGACCTTGATTGCCTTGTTGTGAACCGAGACAGCCACTTTAGCGAAGACGGCATGGTCTCTTTCTTGTGGGAGTATCGAAGTGACGTCTATGAGAAAGCAGAGATCAAGCGCTTCGTGGAGAGCTTCAAGTTTGCATTTTTAGCCCTTTGTAATCAGCAATTTGATGCCATAAGCGATGTCCCTTCTGTCACGCCAAAGCAAGCAGATACACTGCTGCTTGACTGGGGTAAGGGGTACGAAGTTTCTTCAGAACTGGGCGCGATCTTTCGTGGCAACTCCTTTGATAGCACCTTGAAGAAGCAACTGAAGGAGTACGGTGAGCGAGTGGCTCTTCACACCAATGGTGCATCGTTGACTTACCAAGAGTTGGATGCGCTTTCTGACGCAGTTGCTGCTACAATTGCAAATGCAGTTCGGCCAAATGACCGTGTGGCAATTTATGCGCAAAGAAGTTTGTCCCATGTAGTTGCAATGGTCGCAGTTCTAAAGCTTCGTGCAACAATTATTTGCCTGGACCCCGCCCAACCAGAAGTCCGATTGAACCAAATCTTGGACGATAGCAAGCCGTGCGTCGTTCTGTGCGACGACATTGAAACGAGCATACTCGACCATCAAAATTGCGTCCTTATTTCAAAAGCGAGTGCAACCGATGACGCGCTTTCGAAAAGGGAAGAACCGCAACAAGAGCATGTGGCCTACGTGACCTACACATCTGGTTCAACAGGGCGACCTAAGGGCGTAGAATTACTTGCCAGCGGATTGCAAGATGAGTGTTTGCATTTGATGTCGATAATGTCGCTTAATTCCAGTTCTGTTGGTCTGAGCCTGTCCTATACTGGCTTTGATGCTTACCACGGTGAGATCTGGCCCCTACTGCTTTCCGGCAGCACTATTTGCCTTGTCTCTGATGCAGAGCGCGACGATTTCAGCCAGCTAAGCCAACTCATGCACGAATTTGAGGTGACATGCGCTTGCTTACCCACTGGCTTGTTAGAAGCGGCCTGCAACGTTGATTTTGATTGGCCAAAGAGCTTAAAGACTTTAGCGGTTGGTGGAGATAGGCTCTCGAACGTTTCATTCCCAGCCGACTTTTCCGCAAAACTCTTAAACCTTTACGGCCCAACCGAAACAACGATCGATGCCACATTCTTTGACGCAACCGCTGGGACAGACACGGCACCACCAATTGGTCGTCCGGCAGCCTTCACTTCCGCTCTGGTTTTAGATGGATCCCGATTGTGCCCAATCGGTGGTCCAGGCGAGCTTGTTATCGGCGGCACAGGCGTTGCCAAAGGCTATCTGAACTTACCGGACGAAACTGCCAAGTCATTTGTCACGGTTGATCAGTTCCCTGGCGATCGGTTCTACAGAACTGGCGATAAAGTTCGCTGGCGCTTCGACGGTCAATTGGAGTTCTTGGGGCGCATCGATGACGAAATCAAACTACGCGGCTACCGTATCGCCCCGGCAGAGATTTTAACAGCAATCCAAGCGCACGAAGATGTGTCCCAAGCAGCCGTTGCGGTGAAGCAGGACGCGCTTTTTGCATATGTGACAGTGCAGCCACAAACCGCTAAAAAATGGGCGGACATATCCCGTGGACGAAACCTGCTCTCGCGGCAGTTGAAGGGGCAACTTAAGAAGAAACTGCCCAAATACATGTGTCCTAATGCCATTTTAGTTTTGGATCGCTTGCCTCTAACTGCTCAGGGCAAAATCGACAATAACGCACTGCCCTCGCCCCTTGAACAACCGACTGGGTTTCAAGCGGCCAGTACCGCTACTGAACTGATAATTCACAAGCTTTGGGCAAACGCATTGGACGTTGAGAAACTAAGCGTAAACGACAACTTCTTTTCGGTCGGTGGTCACTCATTACTTGCAATTCGCTTGATCAACACGATCCGCCAAGAACTGAATACGGAGCTGAAAATAAACGACTTCTTTGATCGTGGCACAATCCGAGAACTATCCGAATATATCGATTTGATCGCCCAAACGAGCAGAACCATCGACGACTACCAAATTGAAGGTGAGCTTTGATGGTTCTTGATATTTTACGCATGGCGCAGTCCGAGGGCATTGTGCTCTTTTCAGAAGAAGGACGTCTCAAATTTCGCGCCAAAACGGCTGGCCCGTCTGATGACTTACGCGCAGCAATTGCCAATCACAAGCAAGATTTAATAGCAGTCTTGGCTCAAAATGACACCGACGACGCGGCACAGTTACCTGAAGTCGCGGAAATTGGTGCACCTGCCCCCTTGTCGCAAACTCAATCAAGAATATTCTTTCAAGAGAATGCCTACGAGCTAAAAAAACACCTATGTATTGCAGTCGGCCTATCGCTTTGAGGGGCATTTAGACGTTGATCGTTTGAGCCATGCGCTCGATTCAATTGTTGAGCGTCACTCCATTTTGCGTAGCCGGTTCTACTTAAATGATGCGGGTGACGCGACCCAAGACTGCCTAGGTGGCGCAACTGTTGAGTTGGACGTTACTATTGATAACAGAGCGTCCCCCGAAACCTGGTTGAATGCCCACGCAGTGCCCGAGTTTGATCTTGCCGCGGGTAAATTATTTCGCGCTGCGTACTTGCAGCTAAACAATGAAAGCTACTTACATTTCGCCTTCCACCACATCGCTTTTGACGGCTGGTCGTATGGCTGCTTCTTTGAGGAGCTATTGGCTCTATTCAATAAGGGCGACGCCGCAAAACTGCCCTCACTTCCTTTCCAATACTCGGATTTTGCTCGCTGGCAACAGGAACAGGACTGGCCAAAGGCTAGCAAGGATTTCTGGAAAGAATACCTAGCAGACGCGTCCATTCTAAATACTCTGAATTCGGACTTTGCTCGACCCTCGAAGGCAACATTTTCAGGAAAATTGCACACGCGGCCCGTCGATCATGAGATTCTACAGCAGCTAAGAGCGCTCGCCAAGCAGTGCGGAACAAGCTTGTACTCTGTCATGCTCGCCGCATTTAATGTGGTAATTTCTCGCTATTCGGATTCTCAAGATTGCGTCATCGGCACTCCAAACGCAGCCCGCGACGGCTCTGGCCTCGAGCGACTGATTGGCTTTTTTGCGAACATGATTCCAATCCGGTTGCAGGTTGATCAACAACTCAGTTTTCGCGACCTGATAAAACTGACCCATCAGGCAAATGCCAAAGTGCAGCAGCACAAGGATTTGCATTTTGAACAAATAATTGAGGAACTTGGCTTTTCTGGTGAGAGTAGCTTCACTCCCCTCACACAAATCATATTCTCGCTTACAGAAGAAGCAGATCAACCGCTAGTTTTGGACAACCTTCTCGGCCAACCAATTCCGATTGAAGTTAAAAACATTGGTTTTGAACTCGAGTTGCATTTATTCGGTCTCCCCGATGGTGGGCTCGCTGCAAATTGGATCCACTCCGACAAACTATTTCACGAGCAAACCATACATTCCATTGCCGATACATTTGACGTAGTCCTCTCAACACTGGTTGCGGCACCCGACACCACTATTTCAGAACACGAACTCATATCACCAGAACAGGTGCAAGTTTGGGAAACCCAGAACAATGTCGTGGCGCCGTACCCACTCGAAACTAGTTTTGCTGATCTATTTGAGCGCAACGCGGAACAAAACCCAACAGCAATTGCCTGCGAATGGCATGATGAGAGCGGAAAAGTCGCTGGGCACAACTATAGCGATTTAAACGAGCTCGCAAACGGGATGGCGCACCAGCTTCAAGACAATGGTATTGGCGTGGGCTCGGTCGTCGCCGTGATGATCGGCGCAGCTGCGGATTCCTTGATCAGCCTCCTGGCTGTGCAAAAACTTGGCGCAACTTATGTCATTGTCGACCCTTCCAACCCAGTTTCTCGTAATCGTACAATTCTGCTTGAAACAAAAAGCGAAATCCTAATATCGCAGGAACCGCAACACGACTTTTTTGAACTGAGATGCGTTTCCACTGCGGGAAAGCGCTCACCGCAAAACCCAAACAGACAGGAAAGCGGATGGAAATCTGATCAGCCGGCGCTTATCATTTATACCTCGGGTTCAACTGGAACTCCCAAAGGTGCTGTCTTGCCACACAGCGCGTTGACCAACCTCATTTTTGCGAGCAAAGACCGACTGAACTTTCGAGCGGGACAATGCTTTGCTGTCACATCAACACTAACATTTGATGCTCATCTGTTTGAGATTTATGTCGCGCTGGCGTTCGGGGGCCGTGTTGCCCTGTTCGAGCCGACGCGTTTTAGAGATGCTGCAAGGCTTCAGTCGGACCAAATCGAATTGGATGTAGACTTCTTGTTTTCGACGCCAACCAGTTGGCAAATGCTGCTCGACGACGGATGGGTCCCCCGTGAAAATCAAACCATTGTTAGCGGGGGTGAGCCGCTTTCTGAAGCGTTGAAAAATAGACTGTTAGTTGCCACACCAAATTCCAAGCTTGTCAACATCTACGGTCCTTGCGAGTGCACTGGTTATACGCTTGCAGACCATATGACTTTAGACGAACCGGTACATGTGGGCATTCCGCTGCCAAATACTGGTGCCCAGGTTCTTGATCGCTTTGGCAATAGATGCCCAGCCCTTTGCGAAGGCGAACTTTTTCTTTCAGGTGCCCAAGTTGGGCTTGAATATGTCGGACGAAGTGATCTGAGTGCTGAACGATTTGATTTCGATCCATTCGCTACGGGAAATGTGCGCCGGTATGCAACGGGTGATCTAGCCCGGCGCTGGCCCGACGGGCACATAGAGATCGTTGGCAGGCGAGATTTTCAATTCAAAATCAACGGTGTTCGAATTGAGCCAGGTGAGATTGAAACAGCGCTTCTGACTCATGCCGATATAATTCAAGCAGTTGTCGTTTCGCTACCAAATAACAAAAGTGGAGCGCAGCTTGTTGCCTATGTGCAGGGATCGCTGAACAAAAGCACCATCGCCAAAGAGCTCAGCCAGTTTTTAGCTGCGCTTTTGCCTCCGAGCCATTTGCCTTCGCAATATGTGGTACTAGACACGTTTCCACTTACAAGCAGCGGCAAAATAAACCGAACAGCGTTGCCGCAAACAACTGACGGGGCCATTTCGGATCAAGCTGTCCCGCCAAGGAACGATGTTGATGTTTCACTGTGTGAAATTTGGTCGGCACTTGTTGGTCGCGAAGTTTTGGACATAAGTGCCAACTTTTTTGCGGTGGGTGGCACCTCACTCTTGGCCATTAAAATGCTTAACAAGCTCAATCAAGAATTCAGCTGCAACTTGGCGCTACGCGATGTCATTCGTGAACTGACTATTGAGCAATTAGGCTCGATCATCGTCGCACACAGAGGTAAAGATCCATCGTCGACGCCATCAGTTATTGGCCGAGTTGGCCCTGGACCTTCCGTCCTGTCGTTTTCCCAAGAACGCATGTGGGCGATCGACCAAATTGACGCTTTCGGCCGATTTTATACCGTTCCCGTTATTTTTGACATTGATGGTCCATTTGATGGCAAGAGACTTGTTGCATTCATGGACCATTTTGTTGAGCAGAACCCAATTCTGGGCACGGGATATGTTCAAGCGAGCGATGGAGCATTGCAGTTTGCTACTCCATTCACCCCGGGCGTATTGAAACAAATCGACGCCACAGATATCTCAGACCCGTTGCATATTCTTAGCGACGTTGAAGAGCAAATTATCAACCAGCCATTTGATCTTGCCAAGGGTGAGGTCTTGCGTACTGCCTTAGTCAAACTAAGCGAAACTAAACATCGCTGGTATTTGGCTGTTCATCACATCGCATTTGATGGTGCATCATTGGCCGTCATGCTCGACGAGCTTCGCGCATACTTTGAAACGGGTTCATTCGGAGCAAAGAAAACCTTCACGTTCGCTGATTATGCCAAATGGCAAATTGAGCACTACTCGTCAGAGAATGACCTGAATTATTGGAAGCACCGTTTAGAAACCGCGCCCACGACGCACAGCCTGCCCGTTGACAAGCCGCGTCCTTCGAAGCCGAGCTACAAAGGTGAAACGGTCATTACCGGATTGTCTGAAGGCACAACCAAGAAATTAAGGGAACTGGCAAGCAGTTGCAGTGCAACAGAATTCGCCTCCATATTTGCCGCTTTTTCCGCCTACCTCACCCTTTGGCAGGGTGAACGTGAGATTGTCGTTGGCACCGCTGTTGCCAACCGCGAGCGAGAGGAACTCAATGATATCATAGGCAACTTTGTAAATTCGATCGCCCTTCACGCAAATGTTGATCCGAGCCTATCATTTAAAACCCATCTCAATCAGGTACGGGAGAATATGCAGTCTGACATGGCTCATCAAGCCATGCCATTTGAAAAGCTGGTTGAAGCGCTGCAACCGCAAAGAAGCTTCGCACACGCTCCAATCTTCCAAATCATGATATTGCAAGACAACAGCGATAGCGAGCACCTGTCGCTTGGCAACGCCAATCTGCACACCGCCAACCCAACTGAAACCGAAGCAAAATTTGATCTCACTCTTGGCATACGATCAGGGCGCTCTGTTGGGTTCAGCTTTAATTATGCGACAGACCTCTTTTTGAACGATACGATCACTAAACTAGCTGCAGACTTTGTCGAATTCGTGGAAAGAGCACTCAACGAGCCAAATCTGTCACTACGCGAACTCTACACCACGACGCCCTCTTCACAGGTCATTGCAGGTCCAACAAAAACCATAAATTCAATCAATTTTGCGCAAAGATTTCAAGATATTGCATCATCCGATGGCAACCGAAACGCTCTTTATTCCGGCCAAGAAGCGATCAACTACGGTGATCTAAACCAGAGGGCAACGGCTCTTGCGCAGGAGTTGAAAAAACTTGGCGTTGATCGCGGCAAGCTGGTGGGTGTTCACATTGAACGGTCGATTTCCATGGTCGAGGCGATCATCGCAATTCACATGCTCGGGGCGGCTTACTTGCCTCTAGACCCGACTTATCCCGCAGATCGGTTGCATCAAATCGTGATGCATGCTTGCCCACTGCTGATCATAAATGCCGATCGTCAGATCGACTGCCCTGTGGCTCAGTTTGATTTAACGACAAAGCAATTTATCCCAGCAGGTGATGGCGTTAAAACTGCGTCATGTTCCGAGAATACGGCCTACGTGATTTACACCTCTGGCTCCACAGGTAAGCCCAAAGGGGTCGAAATTGGTCATGACAGTCTTTGCAACTACCTCGACGCAGCGACACAAGACTTGGGACTTGATCGCACCAATACTGCACTACAAATCACCTCACTGAGTTTCGACATTTCTGTAACTGAGATTCTGGCTCCGCTGAGCATAGGCGCGTCTATCGTTTTGTCAGCGCCTGAGAAGGACTTTTATCCTGACGAAATTCAAAGTTTGATTATTCGACACAACATCAGTTTCCTGCAACTGGTGCCATCAATGCTTGCGATATTGGTCGAGCAACTGCGCCCTCAATCATTCAAGAGTGTCAAACAATTGCTTTGCGGTGGTGAAGCGGTGCCAGCAGCGCTGTTGCGCGATGCTCGGGCAATGTTCCCTGAAGCAAACATACTCAACGTCTATGGCCCGACCGAGGCGACGGTTTGGGCGAGCTGCCATGAGTATATTGAGAAAGAACACCTAGGGTTTGCTCCGATCGGCAAGCCACTTCGAAACGTCGAATTTTCAATTTTGGACCCAAACATGCGCCCAACATTGCCGGGCCAAGCAGGCGAGCTTTATATAGGCGGTGCGGCGTTGGCCATAGGTTATCTGCATGACATAGAACGCACACAAGAAGTCTTTTTGCATCATCCAGAATCCAAGAAACGATTATACAGAACGGGCGATTTGGTCCGGCAACTTACTGACGGCGAACTAACGTTTTTAGGGCGCACAGACTCCCAAGTTAAGATCCGTGGACATCGGGTTGAACTCGGGGAAGTTGAAGCACAACTCTACGCATTTGGCGTAAAGAGTGCGGTCTGCGAAGTGCGGGATGATCGACTAATAGCATTCGTCTCAAATGGCAATGGCGATGAAGTTTTGGCGGCGCTCGCCAAGAAATTGCCTGACTATATGGTCCCATCTTTGGTGGTGCCATTGGCTTTGTTTCCGCGCACACCTAATGGCAAAATCGATAGACGCAAACTCGCCGAAATGCCGTTGGTTGAATCTGAGAGCGGCGATTATCAAGCGCCTGTTGGCGAAATTGAGGAAACGCTCGCCGAGATTTGGTGCGAGATACTTGAACGTCCACAAGTTGGTCGACACGACAACTTCTTCTCCATCGGTGGTCACTCAATCCTTGCGATTAGAGTGATTACAATATTGCGCGAAATGCTTGAACAAACGGTTCAGGTCAAAATTATCTTTGAAAACCCAACAATAGAAACGCTGGCTAAATTCCTTGAGGTAAACCACCTCAGCGCAGGCGATGACGGGGAACTATCATGAGTCAACAATCCGAGACAAGATCCTTGAAGAAGCCTCGTTTTTCACGCGAGCGATTGAAAGAAGTCCGAGCAAAAACCTCGGTCCCAGTACTAGAGCGCAATGGCCAACCTATTCCTGCGTCGAAGTCACAACACATGTTTTGGTTTCTCTCTCATGTTGAAAAAGCTGGGTCGGCCTACATCTTGCAATCAGCAATTGAAATAAGCGGATCGATTGATCAGGGTTTACTGGCGAAAGCTTTCAAAACGTTGTCCGAGCGGCATGAGGCTTGCGCACGCGTTTTGAGATGACCGAGGGGCAGCTCACTTTAAAGATTGCGGATCCCACGACTGAATTTCCGTTGACCTTTCAATCAGCAGCAAACGAACAGGCACGCACCCAACTAATCGAAAAAGAGATTGCGAAGCCAATGGACCTGACATCTGGTCCGTTGGCAAAAGCGACCTTCGTGAGCATATCGCCAGACGACCATATTCTGCTAATCCTTCTACACCATGCAGTGGCAGATCGTGCGTCTTTTGGCGTTCTGATAGATGAACTTAGTGCGACCTACACCGCTTTTATTGATGGCAAACCAGCGCCGGTGTTCGATCTTGGTTCGAGCTACGCAGACTTCGCTGCTTGGGAACAAGCCAAAAGAAACAGCAAAGGATTGCAGCCCGAAAAAAAACTTCTGGCGGGAATATTTGAAAGACTGCCCGGCGCTTTCGTCACCTGCAAAGTTGAACCAACGTGGAAGAATTGCGGACCACAGCGGCGCCACGTTCGACTTTTCCATCGACGAAAACACGTCAAGAATGCTGCATGAATTCTCAGACAATGTGGGGGTCACCCCGTTCATCGCAACTCTGGCCGCATGGGCGCTGTTCCTACATTCATCAGTTGATCAAGATGACATTGTTACCAGCGCGCCTGTTTCTTTTCGCGACTTACCGGAACTGACCCGTACGATCGGGCCATTTGTTAACTCCCTAGCTTTGCGTTTTCAACGCGGGAAACCTATGCGCGCAGATCAATTTGTCCAAACGGTTCAACGCACGTTTTTGGACGCACGATCTCACCAGTTTTTGCCTATCGATGAAGTAATCGAAATTGTTGCCCCCGAACGCAGCCCAGCGCATAGCCCACTATTCCAAACGATGCTGTCTTGGAACACCGGCAAGCAGAATGGTGAACTCACTTTTGGCTCAACCACCGCAAAAATGCGAAATTTGGATGGACATACCGCACAGCTCGACCTGACTTTGGACTTAATCCAGAACGAAGACGGTATCTCAGCTCAATTCGAATACTCAAAACGTCTGTTTAAACACAAGGAAATACAAACCTTTGCCGAGCAATTCTGTACCACACTTGAGAATCTAATTAGGCTTGAAAATGGCGAATATGCGAAATTAGAACCGACCAATTTTGGTGATCCATCGGTCTTGCGTGGTTCGCGCCAAACTTCTCAGCATTTGAATTTAGTGCACCACTTAATTGAGCAAGTTGCTAAAAACAACCCAGATAAAATTGCAATTAGCGACGACGAAAGCACAGCCAATTACACAGAGATTGATCAACGCGCAAACCACTTGGCGCATCAGCTTGTGGCGAATGGCATTTTGCCCGGCGATCATGTGGCAATCTCGCTGCCTCGCTCGATAGAAATGTTTGTTGCTGCATTGGCAGTTCTTAAGGCAGGCGCAGCATTTGTGCCTCTTGACCCAGACTACCCGCAATCGCGAAAAGACTTTGTTTTGACCGACAGCGGAGCAAAGGCAATTATTGTTCCTGACGAAATGCAAACTTCAATTGCAGGCGTTGGGTCATTTTCCTATGGAAAAGCAGACCGTGACAGAACTGAAACGGCTCCTCAGATCAACATTTGTGACGACCCAGCGCAACTGCCCGCTTACGTAATTTACACCAGTGGTTCCACTGGACAACCAAAAGGCGTTGTTGTTTCGCACTGTGCAATCGGGGCGATGGTTGAGAACTGGCGAGATGATTTTGGCTTTGATGACAAATCGATTATTCTGCAAATGTCGAGTTTCGCATTCGATGTTGCTGTGGCCGATTTCATGCGTAGCTTATGTTTTGGTGGCCAGTTGGTGATCTGCCCCAAAGACGCGCTATCCGACCAGACATCTCTAATTAAGCTTATCAAGACCCATAACATCAATACCGCTGATTTTGTACCCGCGGTTTTGGACCCATTGACTAGCGACGAGCACGTTGCAAAATACATATTTGCGCACTTCAACCTCATTATATGCGGGTCTGACATGTGGTCTATGGCAAATGCGAAACGGCTACTCGCCGCCTGCCCGCCATCGTGTCGCATATTACACGCTTACGGCTTAACAGAGACGGTCGTCGACGCGCTCTATTTCGATGTCGCAGCGCTGGGGGAGAATGACAATACCTTGCCTTTGGGAATACCTGTGGGCAATGGCTTTGTCGAAATTTGCGACAAGGAAATGCGGCCCGTCGTAGTCGGATCTGAAGGGGAAATATGTATAGGTGGGTCATGTCTGGCCGATGAGTATCTTGGGCTCCCCGACCTGACAGAACAAAAGTTCGTTCGCCAATCAGATGGCAGGACAATATTTAGAACAGGTGATATCGGCAGGGTAAACCTTGATGGCCATATCGAACTGTTTGGGAGATCTGACAAGCAAATCAAGATACGGGGCTATCGCATTGATCCCAGAGAGGTCGAAAATCACCTAATAAATCTTGGCGCAAAACAAGCGCTTGTCGTTAAACATGGCAATCGGCTGATCGCCTATGTCACTGGTATTGCCACACATAATGATCTCGCGACAAAGCTTGCGGAGATTGTGCCCAGTTTTATGTTGCCGGCTCAGATAATTGCAATTGATAACTTCCCGCTCACAACAAACGGAAAAATAGACCGAAAGAATTTGCCTGAGCCCACAAGTGATGTCGAGTTCTCGCCGCCTGAGGGCGAACTTGAAATTGCATTGGCCCAAATTTGGGGCGAGTTACTTGAGCATGCCCAAGTCGGC
>LLEP01000027.1_pt1 | contig 28152 bp, 18 predicted proteins | sample 595871 | NCBI WGS metagenome assembly LLEP01 (sample SAMN02919316, study PRJNA255460) | bioreactor metagenome | biome: chemostat; feature: culture 2012_25.2; material: sediment; isolation source: day64 25degC chemostat 2012 inoculated with Wadden Sea sediment taken from... | place: Germany: Bremen ... | reverse complement strand
GAGTTTTTTCTATATTTCATAGGTTTATCCTTTCTTTTGTCTAACCGGTTTATAGGGTTAGACATTTTCTAGTGATTTGCTGTTGTTTGAGAGCATTTCATATGCATGCTCAGCTAGCGTCTTCTGTGAGGCTGCTCGGGTATAGCGGGCCACCTCAGCTTCAGTTCGATGGCTCGTAATTGCTCTTATTTGTTGGTTTGTGCACCCAGCCTACGCTAAGCGACGTGCAACGGCTTTCCTCAGCCCAAGTGCAAAACAGCGTGGTAAGTTGGCCCTGTCGCAGGCCTCTCCGAACCAGTTTCCAAACCCGGCAGCGGAAAATGGTTTTCCTTAGGTCGTCAATGTGAAGGCCGGGGTGTCAGTGAAAGTCTTGAAAGCTCTTCAGTCAGTGCTGGGAGTATTGGAAGTTCTAGTCGTTCATCGGTTTTCTGCTGCACAACCAAAATTGTGCCCTTGCCGGTGTCCTGCCAACCCATCTTCACAACGTCCGAGCCCCTTTGACCAGTATAAAGCGATAAGGAGAATGCCAACCGCTCTCTGGACCCAGCTTTATGGGTGCTGAGGAAAGCGGAGATCTCGGCATCAGTTCAAGATTGAAACTGCTTTGACTTTGTTTTGATGCCTTTAAGCTTTTCAATTGGATTGCTGGCGATCATTTCGATATCGAGGGCAAAGACAAAGTGATCTACGATCACGGAATTGTGGGCATTATGCCGCTTAAACAATGCAGTTGTGCCGTTCTGTTTTTGCATTGGCAACCTCAGCAAAAATACTGGCGCAAAGAGGGTGCGCGATGGATCAATCAGGTCCAATTTGGTGAGAGTATCACCTACGCACAACGTTCCAATCCGCGCCAAAGTTTGCGTAGAGTTGGCTTGCCATTGTCTTTGTTTTTATAGAGACGGACTTCCAACTCTTCACACAAAGAACCGTCGCCAATTATTGACAAGAGGCCATCTTCTAACTCTTCTTTGCATAGCTCCAGCGGGAGCCAGCCAAAACCAAATCCCTTCATGATCATTGCTTTAATCGATACTGCAAGGGCATTCTGACTGACAACAAATGTGGTTTTAGGGTCGACCCTCCTGTTGAGGATATTATCGATCACCGGGCGCAAAGACGAGCTGCTGCCATAAGAGAGAAGGGGGACAGGTCTATTCTGACCTTTATCCAAGTTGTATTGGGGCCTACTTTGCTCGACACTTGTGACCGGCAGCAACTTATCATGCGACAACGTGATATAGTCGCATTTGCTGACCTCAAGTGGGGCCAAGAAATCCATAGTGGGATGCCAATAGGTCAAGATGACATCGCAATAGTTCTGTTGCAGGGCAGTAACAAATTTGCCGGCTTCCCACGCTGATGAATTTAGGTCGATATCCAACCCGACTTGGTCCACTAATGGCGAAATATGTGACTTATAGTGGGTCAAATAAAGAGATTGAGTTGTCGCAAAACGGATAACATTCTCCGTCGCAGCATCGATGATATGGCAACGCTCTATGGTTTCGCTATAGGTGTTCAGGATTATCTTCACCTGCGACAAGAAAACTTGCCCTGCAGGTGTTAACGACAACGGTAGCGTTTGGCGATCTATGAGTTTGACGCCAACTTCGTCCTCAAGCGCGCGGATCCGGCGCGAGAAGGCAGGTTGACTTACATTGCGCTCGTCTGCTGCCCGCGAAAAATTCTTTTGCACGGTCAACGCTTCAAAATCTTTGAGCCAAATGATATCCAACGTTTTGGTCCGCCCTAGGTCAGCTGTGTCTTGCTAGTCATCTAACCGACCTTCTTCGATCCCGTGGCATGCCGCAATGCTGCCGTCGGGTTGTTGGATCGGTCGTGGACGTTCGTGCTTGCATCTGCTGTTGGCAAACACACACCGGCTTTCAAATGGACAGCCTTGTGGAAGATTGATTGGTGTTGGAATTTCTCCCCTAAGCCGAATATGGTTTGGCTTGTCATCTTTGAGCTGAGGAATAGCTGATAGAAGCGCCCTCGTATAGGGATGCTTTGGGTTTTCAAACAACGTTCGTGTGTCGGATATCTCACAAATCGATCCTAAATAAAGAACCGCGACGCGTGTTCCAAAATGCTCCACTACACTTAAATCATGAGTGATAAACAAGTATGTTAGTCCGCGTTCAGCCTTCGCTTCAAGCATGAGGTTTAAAACCTGCGCTTGGATCGAAACGTCCAGAGCTGAAATCGGTTCGTCAGCAATGATGAACTCAGGGTCAACAATAAGGGCGCGGGCGATGGCGATACGTTGCCTTTGTCCACCGGAGAACTCATGCGGGTATCGTGCAGACCAGCTGTTGTCAATTCCCACCGACTGCATCACATCTGCGATCTTGTCGCGAATTTCGGCCTTATTCATTTTCGGATGATGATGTCGCACAGGTTCCTGCAACGCCTGCAGGATTGTCATTCGGGGGTTCAACGACGCATAAGGGTTCTGAAATATCATTTGCATCTTCTTGCGCAGCGGCTTTTGCGCGGCCCGTGAAATGCTGTCGATGCGTTGTCCCTCGTAATTTATTTCGCCCGAGCTTGGCTTCAATAGCCCCGCAACTAGACGCGCGACAGTCGATTTCCCGCATCCTGATTCTCCAACAACGCATAGAGCTTCGCCGCGTTCAATGCCCAGCGAGACATCGTTCACTGCGTGCACTTCGCGTTTCTCGCGAAGGAAACGGCCCTTCTTGAACTTAATGGTTTCAAGAAAACCACGGTCCAATTCAAATCGCATCTCCAGATTTTTCAGCTCGAGCAACGACTGATCACTTCTCATCTCTTTCACGCGCTCTTTTCCCCAATAGTGTCATTTTGCAGGCGGTTCACTTCATGGCAAGCGACTTCTGCATTTCCGTATCGAACAATTTCGGGAAGCGTAGTGCGGCAATGATCCACCGCAAACGCGCAGCGCGGATTAAACGGACATCCCGTCGGTATCCCCGTTAAAGTCGGCATGTTGCCTGGTATTTGTTTCAGACGTTGCCCCGGCAGTGTTTGTTGCGGCAGGGCGGAAATAAGACCTTGTGTGTAGGGGTGCTGCGGATCGTTTATTACTTCCCTGGTGCGTCCCGATTCAATGATTCTACCCGCATACATGACCAAGACCCGCTCGGTCATCTGGCAAACCACACCGAGGTCGTGAGTAATAAGAATCAATCCAACTTTGTTCGTTTCACACAATTGGAGCAGTAATTCCATTATGTCAGCTTGAATGGTTACATCTAGGGCAGTTGTAGGTTCGTCGGCAATGATAAGGTCCGGGTCAAGCAACAGTGCAATAGCAATAATCACGCGCTGACGCATGCCGCCGGACAATTCATGTGGATATTGCTCCAGGCGCTCTTCCGGCGATGGTATATAGACCTCACGAAGTTTGAGCGCAGCAATTTGACGTGCTTCGTCATACTTTAATTTACGATGCGCCAAGAGCGTTTCGATCATTTGTTGGCCAATGGTTAGAACTGGATTGAGCGTAACCATCGGATCTTGAAAAATCATGGCCATGCGATTGCCCCGAATTTTCCGCATCTGCTCTTCACGCATTTGGGCGACATCTTCGCCGTCAAAAAGGATCTTCCCGCTGTCGATAAAACCGGGCCGGCTCAACAAATTCATCAATGAAAAACCCGTTATGGATTTGCCGGCGCCGCTTTCCCCGACTATGCCCAACCGTTCGCCCTTACCAAGATCGAAGGAAATCCTTCTTAGCGCGGTAACCGCTTCGTTGCGCATGCCAAATTTGACCGTTAGGTCTCGAACTGAGAGTAAGGACATCGCATCTATCCTTTATAAAGTTTTGGGTTTAGGACGTCGCGCATCCAGTCACCGAGTAGATTAACAACGAGCACCAGCACAACGAGTACAACTCCGGGTATGGCGGTAATCCACCAACTGCCCGAAAAGATATAGTCAAAGCCAGAAGATATCAGTGAGCCAAGTGATGGTTGGTTTGGCGGCATGCCCAAACCCAAAAAACTTAGCGACGCTTCAGATATGATGGCATTGGCAATTTGCACTGTTGAAATGACAAAGATTGGCGAAAGTGAATTTGGCAAAATGTGTCGAACCATAATGCGCAAAGGACCAAAGCCAAGTACCCGCGCCGCATCCACATATTCCTTTTTCTTTTCAGCAAGCACTGTAGCCCTCACTGTTCTGGCATATTGTGGCCATTCAGCAATTCCAATGACCGCAATCAGAAAGTAAATCGCGTACTGATTGAATGTCTCACTGCCAAACATCGCCTGTGTCATTGCCAGGAAAATGATCGCAATCATAAGGGTTGAAAACGACAGCTGAATGTCGGCTAAGCGCATGAGCAAATTGTCAATTCGTCCACCAACGTAGCCGGCAATAAGGCCAATAGAAATACCTATGAAGGCCTGTAAAAGCACTGCGCATAGGCCGATTAGTAGCGAAAGTCTCGTGCCATACAAAATAGTTGACCATAAGTCGCGACCCTGATCGTCGGTACCAAAGACGAACGCGGGATCAGCACCATCAATCCAGATGGGCGGATACTCACTGTTCATGATGTCAATTTGTGCAGGATCGTATGGATTAAATGGCGCAATTATGGGGCAAGAATTGCCGCCAATGCAATAGCCAGAAAAACAAACATAGATACGAGCGCTACGGAATTGTGTCGAAAACTATAGACAAGTTCGCTGTTCCAAACTCGGGACATCCGTGTTGGTTCTGCGTGTTTTGTAATGTCGATCATGCACCCATTCTCGCAAGGTTTATGGTGGGGTTTACGAGGCCGTAAATCAGGTCAACGATAGTATTCGTAACAACAAAAATGAATCCGACGACGATGAGGTAAGCTACGATAAGGGGGGTATCCACTCTGTTTACCGCCTCCAAAAACATAAAACCCATGCCCGGCCACTGAAATACTGTCTCGGTTAGAATGGTATAAGCAACCATTGTCCCGATCTGCACGCCGCCAACTGTTATGACCGGCAATAGAGTGTTCTTCAGAGCATGAACGAAATAGATACGGTAGGGATGGATGCCTTTCGCCGTGGCAAACTTTACATACTCGCTTTGCAAAACTTCCATCATTTCCGCTCTTATCAACCTGATAAATAGCGGCAGCATGATCGATGCCAACGCGACTGAAGGTAAAATGATATGGTGAAATCCATCCATTGAGGCGAAATTTGTCTCCCAATATCCAAAGATAGGCACAACGTCGCCACGCCCGAACGACGGGAAAAAGCCATACTCGACCGAAAACACATAAATCATAAGAATGGCCGTCAAAAATACGGGAATAGATATGCCAACGATCGAAATTCCCATAATAGCGCGGCTGAGCAGGCTGTTTGGCTTAATAGCGGTGTAGACGCCCAATGGTATAGAAAGGCTCACAATGATAAGTGTCGCGCCGAAGACCAATTCAAGCGTCGCTGGCAACTTTTTAAGTATGACATCAAGAGCCGGTTGTTTGAAAAAAATAGCTTGTTCCCAAGTCACCTTGCAGCGCCTTGCCCAAGAACCGGCCATATTGTTGGACAAAACTATCGTTTAAACCCAATTCTTCACGCAATTCGTTGCGCACCTCTTCAGAAACAGACTGGCCGACTAACTCACGTAATGGGTCGCCCAAATTTTCCTGTATGGCAAAGCAACTAGCGAAATCACCAACATAACGGCAATGGCTTGGACGATGCGTTTCACCAAATAGGCTAGCATTAAAATAGTCCCTTTCTGTGGGGCTCTCGGCATTCAAGCAGCTTGGCCGATGCATCTCGACACGGCCGTATGACAATTACCAAATCTCATTAGAACCGAGGCGAGCGGAACCCGCCTCGGCCAACTATCTATTCGACCACTAGGTCGCCGAAATATGGAAAATTCAACGCATTAACAATTTTCTCTGCATGAACACCTTTGCGAGCGCCCCAAGCAAGGTTTTGCCAATGAAGCGGAATAAAGGCTGCTTCTTCGTACAAAATGCCCTCCAACTTCTTCAACATTTCTGCCCGTTTTGCCGGGTCGGTTTCAGAGTTAGATGCCGCCAAAAGAGCATCTGCTTCAGCATTGCAATAATTGCCTGAGTTGTACTGCCCGTTGCCAGTTGTGTCGTCTGGGCAGGCTGTAAGGAACTGGTGAAAATTCGCACTGTCTTCGGTGTCTGAGTGCCAACCAATCATCATCATATCTGCTGCGCGTTCATCGAACTTGGGCCAATACTGTGCTTTTGGCATAGTTTGCAGATCAACTTTGATGTTGATTTTACTCAACATTGAGGCAACTGCTTGTGCGATCTTGTCGTCGTTCACATAACGGTTGTTCGGTGCCATCATAGTCACGCTAAAGCCTTCAGCATAACCGGCTTCTGCCATCAGTTCTTTGGCTCTTTCAACGTCAAAACGCGGTTTCAAGTCTGCATCGTGACCAAGATAACCAGCGGGGCTTGCCTGCGCGCCAACGGTACCAAATCCACGCATGATACGGTCCACGATACCTGCATTGTTAACAGCATAATCGATTGCTTTGCGAACGCGAGCATCTTTGAACGCTTCAACTCTGTTCATGTTCATTTGAAATGTGATGATCCGCGTGCCTGGCATGGTGATCAGGTTAGTGCCACCGTTTTCTTCAACACGGGCCAAATCTGTTGGAGATACGGGTGCAATAAAGTCCACATCACCGGACAATAATGCTGCAACGCGCGTTGGGTCTTCCTTAATTGGTGTTAGGACGATTTTGTCGACGTTCCCGCCTGAACCGTTGTCCCAATGATTGGTGAAACGATCAAAAACGACCTTCACACCCTGTTCGCGTTCGGTGACAATAAAGGGACCGGTGCCAGATACATTACGTGAGGCAAAGCTGTCGCCGTGTTTGACGATCTCAGATTTGTCTTTTCCGTCGTCGGTGGTGCCTGTGTAAAATTGGCTGTCCATTGGAAAAATATAGGTCGCCGTGTGCAGCGCTAGGGGGTACGGCTCATTCATTTTTAGGTCAAATGAGTAATCGTCAATGACTTCGATGTCCGTGAACTGAGCGAAAATACCTTTGAAGTCGTCGCTCTGTTTAAGTCGATCAAACGTCCAGTCGACGTCGGCCGATGTCAGCGCGTTCCCGCTATGAAACAATACGCCTTTTCGCAGCTGGAAACGCACAGTTGTTTCGTCAATAATGGACCAGCTTTCAGCAAGACGCCCCTCAAATTGCAAATCCTGGGTCCAACGTACCAAAGGATCGAAGACCATGTGTGACAACTGCAACGTTCCGCCTGAAAGCTGCTCGTGTGGGTCAAGTGAAACTGGATCTGCATCATACGCGATATTGATAGAAGTTTCAGCCAAAGCGGCCGCACTTAAAGTCGTTGTTAGCGCAATGGCAGCGATCGTGCTCCCTAATATATTCATTTTTTCCTCCATTATTGTATCGATATCGAAGCGTAGTCCGTCGCGCTGGAAAAATGCCAATGCCGATTGCAAATTAGCCATGCAGGTTGCGAATGGTGCATATAATCAGACTAAATTTTCCACCTGAGTTTTGCGGGGAAGCGGCAGCATTTTTGCTTAGCACAGCCGGTCTTAGATTGGTGAAAAGCGCGAATGGTTCTCCATGTGGTTTACTTTAATAGCTTGATATCGTTGTGTATTTCAGAAAAGAGGCTCCCTGCAATCAAACCGATATGTGGTGCTATCATGATAGAATAATGGTCTGCGGGAAGGACCTCTGCACATGCAATTTGCGTTATCTTTTTTCGCCACTTATCCAAGTGGTCCGCGGGAGAAATAGGCGAAACCAGCAACCCTTCTGCAGTTTCCGCAGCGATATAGAGGCTTGTTACGGTGCGATCCAGGGTGTTGGGAGTGTGTCCACGCATTGATTGCATATTTGATTTACAACATCTCACAATCTTGCCGAGATGGTACTGGAGCTCCGGCGCTACTTTGTTGTCCAAGGTGAGGCCGTTCTGCTGATGTCCCTGAAGGCGAGGCGCCAAATCGTACAAGAACGCTGTCTGAATTTCCTCCTCACTTGGGTCCTCCATCCGCGATCCGCAATCTGGTTCAGGTGGGTCAATCATCGTCAGGTTAGAGAAGGGGGCACCATGTTGCTCGGCCTGCACAGACATTTCCTGCGCAACCCAAGCACCAAACGACCAGCCGACAAGCGCGAACTGAGCAGTTTTTCTATCCGCTTCACGCCTGAGTGCGTCTAAATATGCCGCAGCGCGTTCTGCAATGCCAATTTGCACTGCTGTCTCGACAGCGAGGTTGGGATCTGAGATTGCATAAACTGTCACCTCTTCGTCAAGCTGGCTGAACAGTGGCTTGTAGGCAATTGTTTCGCCACCTACGGGGTGAATAAAACAAATGGCACGTGCTCCATCGCCCTGCCGCCAACAGTCCACTGAGACTTTGAGCGTCGTGTCTGTTGCTTCCCTCAATTCGCATTGGCTTGCAGCGATTTTGCGTAAAAGACCATCCAGCGTTTCTTCCTCATGAAACACAGCCAGAGAAAGCGTTACGTCAAACTCTCGCTTGATCGCGTCCATGAGATCCAAAGCGTGAAGCGAATCCAGGCCCAACGTGCTAAGGCTATCCTTGGTTTCAAAATCATCCCTGCCAATAATGTTTGATACCAGTTGATAAAGGACATCAACTTTCTCGCTGCCCGATGTAGCGCGAGAAACGAGCGTGATTAGCTCATCCACTCTCAACGTAGGTGGTAGGTCCGACAATCCAAAAGTGGGCCCATTATCGGCGCGAATTTCATCAATAAGATCGAGCGTCGTCAAAGAATCTATACCCAGTTGCTCCAAGCTGCAATCCAACGGTACGTGAGTGCTGGAGAGCAGGCGGCAGAGTATTAGCGGTATCTGATGACCGAAATTGGCAGGTACGCTTTCTTCTGCCTGAATTTGTTTGGGCGCGGGGCCATACAAGCTCGCGGCCTCATCCAGTGCGATTGTGGATACAAATATCTGTGGACGCATCAGGTTTAGACAAGATCGGAAAACTGTCCGACCCTCACGATTCGAAAGACCGTATGACAAGTGTTTTTGGTGAAAATCATCGTTTTTGAGCGCAGATGTTGCCATGCCGCTTCCCGCCAGATATCCCAGTTTATCGCAGATCTTTGTGTACCGGGCGCTTTGGGGTTAATCCAGTTGGCAATACTGTCGAGCAGTCCATTTGTTCCAGCGTAATCTAGTTGGCCTCGACCACCGTATTGAGACGCCATCGATGAGCAATAGACTACCCAACTCGGCTGTTCCTTTTCGATTAAGGTTTCCAGCGACGCGATCCCAACGGTTTTTACACCATTTGCAGCACGCATTGCGTCTGCGTCACGGGTTTCAATTGCCGCGCCAGCGCCGACGCCAGCACAGAACACAATTCCATCTAGACCGTCCGAAAAATTCGGCCATTCGATCGCGCCGTCGGTTAGGTCGAGCTTGTGCACACGCACGCGATCCCCATATTGCACAAGATCGTCCGGCATTTGACCCGTTCTTGTGGTGATCTCAACCCGACAATTTGGATCAACGAGCAATTCGTGACAAACGTTCTGACCAATGCCACCACCGCCGCCAATAACCAGGCATGGTGCCGACGCCAATTCGATTGGTCTGGCGGACTGATGTTGTAAGCTCGATGCACCCCTTGACCAAATTATGCCTTTAGAAACGCCATAGCGGCCGGGAGTTAGTTCTTGCTGGCTAAGGGTGGCAGGTAGATCGGCTAATTCTTGATCCTCAAAGTCAAACCAATAGGAGGGCAGATTCAATTCAAGTGGAACGACATGCGTCGCCCCTGCTAAAAGACCGGCAAGCGGGCGGTCAACTTGCCCGCTGAGGCCCGATGCGCCAACGGAGACGTTGATTAGACGGAAATGCGCCGAGTGGAGGTTCTTTGCCAATGCGGCGATTCCGGGCATAACGTCAAAGCAACAGGTTTGTGCTGCATCAAGCGCTTGTTGATCAATTTGGCTAGGCAGCTCTACTGGTGCCAGATTGATGAGATCCACAAGTTCATCAGATTTGTTACCCAATTCATTCGCGATATGCTCGAAGTCTGGGACTGCGGGGGAGATGGAGTAGGTGTCCGTTGCTCGCTTTACAAATTTATCGCCCAACCGAAGTGTAATTATCCGCTCATATGCGTGTTCCAGAGCCTCCTTTTGTGTCACATCTAGGTCGTGGGTATGCAGCAAAATGGCAGTTGCTTTGCGTCTGTGTGCAGGCTTTAGTCTTCCCATTGGCACCCACGATGGTACGAACAGCCATTTTTCGGGCGGCAAGCGAACCAAATTCTCAGACTTTGGTTCACTGGTATTTTTTGCCTTTGTCTCGAAACTAAAGTCCTGCATTTCAAATGGATAAAGTGGAAATTCTGCAGGTGCTGGTGCGGCGCATTTTTCATTCTTGAAGCCATTGCCAGCATACCAATGTTCAAGCATCTGGGTTGCGTTTAGACCAGTGTGCTCAACCGCGTCTCCGGGCAATATTTTTTTGAACATCAGAAAGATCGCGTAGTTTTTGAATTGCCTCTTGAACATCTCTCGATACGAAACCGCATCTATACCCAAGTTGGGGTGTGCCGAATTGCAAGAATTGCAACACTTGGGCATATTGTTCCGGGTTGTTTTCTAAAAATTCAGCAATTTGGTCGCCCCAGACATCAAGACTAGTTTTCGTCTGGGCCGAAAGAAGAACCACCGGAACGGGCAATGGCGTGGGCGCTGGAACGTGTTCCGCTTCGGAAACGATTGCGTGGGCGTTGGTGCCGCCAATACCAAAGCTACTAACTCCAGCCCGGCGTTTTGACCTGCCTACCCAAGGCTGCGCTGTCGCTGGGATGCAGATCTTATTCGAATCTAACACGATTTCAGGGTTTTGAGTTTTGTAGTTCAAGTTTGGCGGGAAAACCTTTGCGTCAATCGATACAACGGCCCTAATCAAACCAACCATCCCGCTGCCGCGCCCAAGTGTCCAATCTGACTCTTAAGTGAACTAATTGTGAGAGGTGATGTACGCTCTCCATATGCCTGTTGCACAGCCGCAATCTCGATAGGGTCTCCCAGTAAGGTTCCCGTGCCGTGGGCTTCGATATACTCGACTTGATCAGGCGCAAGACCTGCGTTTTTCAACGCAGCTGACAAAACCGCGCATTGACCCTGCACTGATGGGGCGGCGTAGCTCATTTTGTCGTTGCCGTCATTGTTGATCGCAGAGCCTTCAACAACCGCGTAGATCTTGTTGCCGTCATCGACAGCGCGTGAGTAGGGCTTTAACAGCACAAAGCCATATCCGCTGGCGCCCACGGTTCCCGACGCGTCCTTATCAAATGGTCGGCAAAACCCATCCTTTGAAAAGATATGTTGCGGGCGGTAGGTGTAGCCGTCTGTCAGCGTAGGATCGACCAAACAGCCACCAACCAACATTGCATCGCAATCGCCTTTAGCGAGCATGCCCGCAGCAATATGTAGCCCAATGAGCGAGCTGCCACACGCTGCCTGTACGGACAATGCAGGTCCAGTGAGCCCCAGACGGTAAGACAGTTTTGTCGCCAAAAAATCTTTATCGTGATGCAGTGCCATCTGAAAAGCGTCCGGCAGACTGCTCGGGTCAGCTTCGCGCAACATTTCTTGAAAATAGGTGTTTTCGCCGGCGCTTACGATGACGCCAATCCGCTCGTTGCTGTATTGCCCATTAATGCCGGCATCTTGCAAACAATGAACCGCGCCCATCAACAAATGGCGCTGTTGTGGGTCCATCATTTTCGCTTCTTGTTGCGAAATGTTGAAGTAGGCTGGGTCAAAGCCTAGTATATGCTTGAGTTGGCTCCGGGCACCAACGGCACCATTCGCAGCCGCAAAATGTTCGATCCCATATTTGTTACCAACAATCAGTTCTCTAAATGTGGCAAGGTTTTCGGCGCCAGCAACATTGACCGACATACCGACAATGGCCATTTTTCGTCAGACTGGCTTCCAGTCGTATGAGCCTTTTTAGAAACGAACTTTGGTTTGTCGCTATCGATCCGCGCCGATAGTTTTGAAATTGAGCTGTTTTGAAAGAGCTCCGCGATCGTCAATTTTGTGTCGAACGCTGTCTGGCAAGCATCACGATACCTGATGAGATCAAGACTGGTTGCGCCAGCATCAAAGAAACTTTGATCTGGTAAAATCTCACGACGGACGACCTGCGCAAAAAGATCGGCGAGCTTTGTGTCTGTTTCGTTGGCCCAGACAGAAGTCGAATTAGAGTTAGGGGTAGGGGCCGCCGCGCTGGTCATGTTTATATTCAAAAGCGCACGACGGTCGATCTTGCCACTTGGCGCCTTTGGCCATTCGTCAATCTGAGTAATGGTGTTCAACCGGATGTAATCGGGCAACTGCTTAGCCAAAATTTCGTTGACGCGCGTCAATGATACCGGCGCGTCGGTACTTTGAACAAAGCACCGCAATGTCCCATCTGGTGCGATCATAACCACTGACAATACTATATCCGAAGCAGCATTTAGCTTGGCTTCGATTTGTTGAAGCTCAATGCGATGGCCAGATACTTTTATTTGTCCGTCGCTGCGCCCTAGATAGTTGAAATAATCATTTCTGAGCACTTCAACTCTGTCCCCAGTTCGATATTGAACCGCACCATTTTTGTCAGAAATGAAATTTTTCTGATTGTCCTGCGCGTCAGTGTAGCAGTGGCGTACATACTTGCCCGAGATCAATAATTCGCCAGTTGCGTCAGTATTTCTGCTTTGATCTTCTTCAAACGCAATTTGTAAGCTGACGTTGGCGACAGGTTGGCCGATTGGCGCAATGTCCGGCCATTCAGCCACGTTGGACGCTAAGGTGTGTGCGCAAACGACGTGTGTCTCGCTGGGTCCATAATGGTTTGACAGCTTTGCGTTGGGCATCGCGCTAAACCAAGCCTTGATTTCCTTTGTGCAAACCAAGGCTTCGCCAGCTGATATCACATGGCACAAATGAGGAAGTGCGAAACCATTTTTAGTTGCCGCTTCTGCGAGCATCTTGAGGGCAACAAACGGCAAGAATATCCGTTCAGCTTTCGTATCGCGCATCGCGTTTAAAAGTACAACAGGATCGCGTTGCATTTCAGCGGTGATGAGGACGAGGGTGCCGCCGCTCGTCAAGGTCGTAAGAATTTCTTGGAAGCTAACGTCAAAAGATAGTTTGGAGAATTGTTGTGTAATTGCAGGTTCGTCTAACCCGCCGAACTGCTTTTGCCAGAGCAGCAGGTTGCATACAGCATCGTCGTAAATCTTGACGCCCTTCGGCTCGCCTGTCGATCCTGACGTATGTAGGAGATACAGCGCGTGATGACCCGCATGGGATCCGGGCGCTTTCTTGGCGCCTTTTTTTAATTCGATCGGCGCTGTTTTGCAATCCGCTGATGGCAGACGTGTCTCTAAAGCGCTGGTCAAAACCAGATCGGGAGCCGCTTTGGAAACAATGGATTGCAGCAATGTTGAGGGATAACTCGGGTCCAAAGGCAGCATTGTAATATTTAGCTGCGCCAAAGCCAGTACAGCCACAATGTGTTCAAGGCTCGGGTCCAAGAAAAGGCCGATTGTTCTTGGGGCGTTGTCGTTCGGGAGTTGCGTGCTGATGTCATGAGCTAGTGCCCATGAATACTCGAAAAGCTCGCGATAGCTCGTTTTCTTCTGTCCAGAAATAACGGCTATGGCGTCCGGGGTCGCCTTATATTGTTCCAGCAGCATCTGAGCGATTGTCGTAGACGTTAGCTCCATCCCAGGGCCACTCATTGAGCCATTAACAAGTGGGACGATTTCACCAAGCAACTTTTCCGGCGTTTCAAATGCGGACAAGGATTCTTTAAAAAAATGTTGCAAATCGCTTAGCGTCAGCTGATGAGAAAAAAACTATTCTGGGTTTCAATAACAAGTTCTGGCCCGTCTTCACGGTCCAGCAAGAATACCGTTAGGGGTATCTTCCATCGATATTCTTGGGTGGCTGATACTTAGTCTTACAGCCCGGAAACGACAGGCTTTCATAATTGGTGTTTTCCAACACGAACATGCAATCGTATTCACCTGAATGCGGGAAATCAGCCGCTGCCAAATCGTCAACCAGATGTTCGAACGCGATTTGTTCATTAGCCAGAAACGGCTGCCATGCTTGCCAATTCTCTTGCATAGACTTAGCCATGCTCTGACTTTGGTTGATTGAGGCAGGCAACAGAACGGTATTTGCAATCATGCCAATAGTGTCGGCAAACGCTGAATTTTCCCGATTGCTCACAGGCGTTGCTGTAATAAACCGTTCCCGACCGCTAACGTGTGAAAACGCAAAACAGAAGGCAGCCAGATAAACCTTGAACGGCGTTACGCCATGTTTTTGCGCAATCAAATGAACGTTTTTCGACGTTTTGGGGTCTAGTACAAAATGTGATACCTGCGCGGAGGTTTCTTCTGCGGCATTTAGCGGAGACAGGGGTAAATCGGGCGCAAACCCACTGGTCCAGTGCTCAAGTAGATCCTGGCGATTTTCAGTATATCGAGGACGAGCAAACTGGTCCTGCTGCCAACGCGCAAACTGCGCCATATCAGGATACGTTTTCGCTTCGGCGCTCGAGTTGTCGTTATAATTGTCTGTAACCGCTTTTAGAACGAGGTTCAGCGACCAGCCGTCCAGAATAATGTGGTGCGCATTGAGCAAGAGGACGCCGTTATCTGCGTCAAATGGCAGCCAGTAGACTTTAAACAAAGCAGGTTTTGACAGGTCAAAAATCTCATTGAAAATACTGGACGCGAATTCTTCCCAGGTCTCTGCACAATATTGACCGACCTCAAACCCATGAAAACTACATTCCGACTGGGGCTTTCGAACTTGCATCAAGTCAGAATTAATTTCCACGAATGCGGTTTGAAAAGCCGCATTTGAAGCGAATAGATTTTCGAAGGAAGCCGCCAACTTCTGCGCATCGATTGTCCCTTCAATGCGATAGATTAGTGGAACAGAATAAGCGCACGAAGTTGGGTTTCTTTGTGCATGCAACCACAACCGTTTTTGTTCGCTCGTCGCACGCTCAATGTATTGCCATTTGGGGGCAATAGACAGGTCAACTTGTTCAAGCGGTTTGGCATTGCCAATTAGTTCCTCAAAGCTGTCATTCAGTATGTTTCGTACTGTGACATCAATGCCAAATTCGCGTGCAAGCTGGTGCTTATATCTAAGGGCCGCAAGGCTGTCGCCGCCCATGCGCAAAAAGCTGTCTGAAGCGCCAATTTGCGGCTGTTGTAATATTTGCGCAGCGATTGACAAGGCTTTGGCAACTTCGGGACTGTGATGACCGTTTTCCTTGGCGGATTGCCAGCGCGGAATGTTGTTTCCCAGCAGCGATTCCCTATCCACTTTGCCATTGGCCGTGGTTGGAATGCGTTCCACACGATAGAGATGGTGGGGCACCATATAGGAAGGTAATTCTGCCCTTAAATAGTCTTGGAAGACCCCAATATCTATATCGGAATGCATCACGAGATAGGCGTGTAGTTCAAGAACACCTGAAGCGGCCGCACAAGTTGTCACATGCGAATTTTGAACCATTGGATGCGCGTTCAGTTTAGTTTCGATTTCTCCCGGTTCCACGCGGAATCCTCGGACTTTAACTTGGCGGCCGATGCGCCCAACAAAACTGATCGTACCGTCATCATTTTGAATTACTTGGTCGCCTGTGCGGTAAAAACGCATATCGTCAATTAAGACAAAAGCGGTTGCATTGGCATCATCTCGATTATGATAACCAAGGCAAACCGCTTCGCCAGCAATCAAGAGTTCGCCAGCTTGTCCATTTTCTATAGGCGCCAAATCAGCACTCGCGATAAGGATTTGCGTGCCCGGCAACGGTCTACCAATGGGTGCGTTCTCATGCATTTCTTTTCGCGGAATCGGATAACTCAGTGAAAAAGTTGCACATTCAGTTGGGCCGTAAACATTGTAAATTGTACAATTGCTTTGGCTGTTGTTCTTATACCATTGCATCACGATCGATGTGTTGATCTGCTCGCCACCGATCAGCAATGTCTCAAGTTTATCAAAGCATTGTGGGCATTCGGCAACAATTGCGTTGAACAGCGAAACGGTCATGAACATCGTATCGACGCGCGTCGAATGCAGATAATTTGCGAAGGCCTTGAAGTCACTCATGATCGGATCAGGAATGATGACGCAAGTTCCACCGGTTAGGAGTGGCGCCCACATATCAAAATTTATGGCGTCGAACGAAGGATTTGAAACATTGGCAAATCGCATGCCTTCGGCAAATGGAATGTAGCCGGGATTGGCAAGACGAAGGACCCCGCGCTCTGGCACTAAAACTGCCTTAGGCACACCGGTTGAGCCTGACGTGAAGAAAATGAAAGCCGGGCTTTCTTTTTCTCGCTGAATTGGGGCGAAATCTTTAAAGTTGCTCTCCAGCAATATGGCGTCGAACGTCAATATTTGCTGTGCGGAGATTGGAAAATCATCGGCGTTGCCAATGACCAACCCACAGTCGATGTCCTTGATCATTGCATCCAGCCGTGGTGCTGGACTATGGCGATCAAGCGGCGCGATGACCGCGCCACATTTGACAGTCGCCAAGGACGCAACAACGAGCTGCCAAGAGCGTGGCAAAAGCAAGCCAACAACGGAACCAGCCTTAACGCCGTTTCAATCAATCCGTGTGCGAATTGGTTGCTAAGTTGGTCGAGTTGAGAATAGCTCAGCCGCGTATCGCCGTCCTCAACAGCAATCCCACTTGGGTTCTTGTTTGCAGCATGCTGAAAACCGCTAAGAATTGACACGAGATGTTCCATTCCTAAAGCTCCGACTTCGGTTTGAAACCAAGGGCAGCAAGCTCGTTCATGATGACGGTTTTGACTGTTTCCAATTCATCTGTTTCCAGCATTTCCCAATGGTCACCGCGCACAAGATTGACGGCAAAATTAGAGTTGGTACGGCTCTTCCAATATTTGCGGCTTTCACGCAGGTAGCTGCGTGGCAAATCACTGAGGGCTTGGATATAGGCAAGTCTTGCATCTGTTGGTGGCACGGCATAGTCACGCACAGCCAACCGGTTTTGGTTGTAAACGTCGAAGTATCGCTCAATCTGCGCGTTCTCGATGCCTGGATATGTGCCGTTGAAACGCACGAGCTTTTCGCGAAACTCCTCCAAATCAACAACATCAATACTGCGCCGCGCAACTTCGTCGTGTGTTCCTTGGGTGTCCAGCAAAACGGTGGAAATGTCGGTTCGACCTTCTGCGGCCAATAATCGACCTAGTTCGTGGGCAACTAGCCCCCCAAAGGACAAACCAGTAATGACCAGCGGGCGAGTGGGTAATTCTCGGATCAGACCCAAATAGTGCTGGGCCATTTCTTCAACGCTGGTGCAAGCCGTCTCACCGTCATTTAAACCCAATGATTGCAGCCCATACACGCCAATATCCTCGGCCAATGTCTTGGCTAGTGATAAATAGCAAAATGCTGTGCCGCCAGCAGGGTGCACGCAAACAACATTTGCCGCACCAGCACCCTCTCTGAATGTAATGAGATGCTTTTCGCTGGATGCGTCGTGGGTGCCAGCCCTTATCATTGCGCCAAGTTCTTCGATGGTGGGGTTTGAAATAATGCTGCGTAACGCCAATTCCACCCCAAGTTCTCTCTTTATGCGATGCAACATTTTTATTGCTGAGATTGATGTGCCGCCAATTTCAAAAAAAATTGTCTCGGATACCAATCGTTGGGTGAAGCAAAATTGTCTTCCAAATATTGTAAAGCTTGAGCTCGGTGGTGTCGCGCGGACTGGCTTGGTTAACTACGTTGCTGGTAAGGAATGCTTCGGGAGAGGGCAGCGCTCTACGATCTAACTTGCCACTGGAATTTAATGGCAATTGATCAACAGGGATGATCATTGAGGGGATCATATAGTTAGGCAAGATTGCGCCCAACTTTGGTCGGATTTCTTCAGGTGAGGTTGCCCCTTTTACGTAGCCAACCAACTGCTCTTGCCATTGAACGACAGCCGCAACTTCACAGCCGCATTTCTTAAGCGCAACTTCAATTTCTTCCGGCTCAATGCGGAAGCCGTTGACCTTGATCTGAAAACCTTTGCGTCCAACGAACTGAATTTCGTTCTTCGCGTTCAACCATGCTAGGTCGCCAGATTTGAAGAGTTTGGTGCCGGGCAAATAGGGGTGCTCGATGAAACTCGCAGCACTTTGCTCAGGGCGGTTGAGATAACCCTCACCAACGCCAAGCCCGCCAATATGGATTTCGCCAATTGTTCCGCGCGGAACCGGGCGTCCTTTCCCATCCAATAGCAGAATGGCGGTATTCGAAATGGCTTTGCCAATGGGAACGCTAACATGTTCATCAAGTGCAGGATCAAAAACGTGGAACGTTGAATCAACGCAACATTCTGTCACGCCATATACATTGATCAGCTTAGCATGAGGCAGACGATCCGTGACCTCGCGTGCCAATTCTGTCGTTAATGCGCCACCACCACAAAAGACATAACGAAGGCTCGAGCAATCATGCTGCTCCATTGCGCTGATAAAAAGTCGCAATGTTGCTGGAACGAATTGAATGACTTGGATTTGGTCTTCTTCAACCAACTTGGGCAAAAGTGAAGGGTTTTTGCGTGCTTCGCCCTGCGCCAGAACAAGTTTATGTCCGGACAGCAGGGGCCATAAGAATTCCCAAAGGCTTGCATCAAACCCAATTGAACTTTTCTGCAACACACTTTCTTGGTGCGATAATGGGAAATCATGCTCGGTCCAACGCGCAAGGTTGACCAAACCCGCATGGGGAACATGCGTGCCCTTTGGTGCGCCGGTTGAGCCGGATGTAAAAATCAAGGCAGCTGTATCTGTGCCTTTTGTTGGCGTACACAAAAGTTCTTTAGAATGTTCAGCCGAAAGGGCATCAATCTGAGCAAGTTCGAAGAATTCTCCTTGAAATTTCGTGTCACTCAATGATCGGTCATAGCCGGCTGGACCAAATGCAATTTTTGCGTCAGCTTCGTGCAGAATGATGCCAATTCGGCCACTGGGCGCATTGACGTCGATGGGAACAACTATGCCGCCGGATTTGAGGATCCCAAGAAACAGTGCCACATACTCCACTGTCGGTGCATGAACCAGTGCGACGGCGTCTCCGACTGAAATGCCACGGGAGCGTAGAAATGATGCGACTTGGTTCGAACTCGCATCAAGTTCGTGAAAGGTGAATTCGTTTCTGGCATCTTTTACGGCTACGAATTGCGCACATTTTTGTGCGACCTCAATGAATGCTTCGTGAATTGTATTGGGGGCATCAAGGTAGAATTCGCTGAATTCTGCTGCAAGCTGGCTCTTGAGGGCTTCAAAATCTGTGAAGGGAATGTCGTCGATTTGGATGTCTGCGTTGTCCGTGACAACATTCAAAACGCGTTCAAATGAATCAAATAGTGATGCTACCGTGCTCTGGTTGAAAAGATCAGAGTTATACTCAAACCACAGTTCATAGTTCGCCGCATTCTGGAACAGTTCAATTGTGATATCGTATTTAGCCGTGGCGCTATCTGTTTCGAGTGGCCTTAGCTCTAGCCCTTCAATATTCCGCTCATCCCTTGGTGTATTCTGGAAAATCAGCATCGTTTGGAAAAGCGGTGAGTGGCTTGCAGAGCGCTTCGGGTTTACTGCTTCAACAACCTTTTCGAACGCGATGTCTTGATTATCCATTGCGTCAAGCACGCTGTCGTTCACGCGATGCAGGAGAGACTTAAAGCTTGGATTGTCATCAAGCAGGGTGCGAATGACCACTGTGTTTATGAAGTGGCCAATCAACGGCTCCAATTCTTGCTGGTCACGTCCAGCAAGTGGGGTGCCAACGCAAATATCTGACTGTCCGCTATGCCGCCCCATAACAATTGCATTGACCGCCAAAAATACGGCAAAAGGCGTGACTTGTTGACGTTGACACAGTTCATCGATCTTCGCAGCTAAATCAGAGCCAATTTTGCTTTGGAAATGTGCGCCGTTAAAGCTTTGCACCGCTGGGCGTGCTCGATCGGTGGGCAACTCAAGTAATTTCGGCGAGCCGGTAAGAGTGCTTTTCCAATAGTTTGTTTGCTTTTCTATTTCTGGTTTTGACAGACGCGACTGCTGTTGAACCGCAAAATCTGAATATTGCAGAGGTAATTCTGCGAGTTGTGGCGCTTCACCCGCTGCAAATGCGTGATAAGCAGTTAGCAATTCTTCCATCAGAATTCCGATTGACCAACCATCAGCACAAATATGGTGCACGCAAAGTGTCAAAATGTGCGTATTTGGGGCCAAAGCCAGCAAACAACCGCGAATGGCGGTTTCGGTTTCCAGATTAAAGCCTGTTTCAGCTTCGGATTTTATCCGCGCTTGCGCAGCTGCGTCTTGATCGGCGCCAGATAAGTTAGAAATATCCACGAAGTCCAACTTGCGGTCGCTTTTCTCTAGCACCCTTTGTCGCGGTTCTCCGTTGTGTTCAAAAAATATGGTCCGCAAAACTGAATGGCGTGCAATCACATGGCTGAACGCTTTTTCCATTGCAACAGGGTCCACTTGACCAGTCATTCGAAAGGCCAAAGGGTTGTTATATTGAGGATTTTGAGGGTCGAGACGGTCGAGGAACCAGAGCTGCTTCTGACCAAAAGACTGAGGAAATTCTTTACCCCGCCGCTTTCGTAGGAGACCCAAAAGCTCAGATTTCTGGGCTTTCAATTGCTGTAATAATTCAGGCGAAATGGTGCCCTTTTCGGCCTTTATTTTCAGATTCTCATCTTTGATGTTCAGTTCGACGCCAAGCTCTTCGAGCCTATTTAGCAAAGTAATCGCGCTCATATTTCGAACTCCTCAACCTCAACCGATGATTGTATTGCTTCCACTTGGTTGGCTGGTATGCCGCCAACCATCGAGTAGGTTAGGGAGTGTTGGGGGCTAAGATCGAACAGCGAACATAATGTTTCGCTGGCAATTTCGCCGATGCCACAAAGTCCCAACCCCAATTCACCCGCCTTGTTCGTTAAGTGCTGCGCCATCTGCCCGGTTTCAATCAGGGCCATGTTGCGGCTGCTTTCGCCGTACATCGGCTTGATCGCCGCTTCGTCGCAAATGAAGAAGACGGCAAACGCCGCGCCTTCAAATGTCGGGCGATTCACAAAATAATCGTAGGCGTCTGAACTCAACGAGCGTCCATCGCCAACGCTGACCAACGTTCTGTCAGAGGGGTCAAAATAATAGCACCCCTCTGTCATTGCTTCGATCCTGTCCGCTTTGACGAAGACATAAGTCTGAACTGGATAGAGCCCGCCAGCAGAAGCAAATTGAAATCTTGGTCGTCCCTCGTTGGTATTTTGCATTAAGCAAGATAACAGCTGAGAAAACTGGGATTTTGATATGCACGTATCTAAGAATTCACGCGCCGAACGATTGGCTTCAAAACGGTCAATGGGATCGTTGTTCGCAACGATATCGAGCGGCACCCTGTTGGCATTGTTTTCAAATCGACGACGACCTTTTTGCGCTGCCTTGAAATTCGCACGATCCTCTGCATTTTCTAGCACTACATCCTGACTGCGTTCGGGCACTTTCGGAATGCTCGCGTTACTTTCTTGATGTTCGTGCCAAAACTCGATCAAGGTCTCAACACTCGGGGAACGCATAAAACGCGCCAATTTGGGACGGAAACCCATTTCTGCGGCCATGGCATTTGAAATACGCACAATGTCCAGCGAACTTGCGCCCAGCGACAAAAGATTGGCCTGGGCTGGCAATGGGGTGATGTCCAATACATTTTCAGCAATTTGAGCAATTCTTCGCTCGTCATCTGACTTAAACGTAAAGTCCTCGGTTTGCTGGTTGCCTAATTGTGGCTCGGGTAATTTGCTTCGATCAACCTTCCCATTGGCGGATAAGGGGATATCTGGAACAAAGGATATTGTTGAAGGGATTTCATATGCTGGCAGGATCTGAGCCAAATGATCTCGGATCGAATTTTCAGTTAGCTTGCCAGATGTACTTACAACATATGCCGCAAGCCTTTTCTCCTGCATAGTGTCGCCCCAAACGCGAGCCGCTGCAGTTTCGATCTGGGGGTGACGATTAAGTGCTGCTTCAACTTCACCAAGTTCAATTCTGTAACCCTGAATTTTAACCTGAGTATCGGCACGGCCCATAAACTCTATGTTGCCATCTGGCAGCAAGCGACCAAGATCGCCCGTGCGATAGAGCACATGGCCAGTTTGAGAATGCTTGATGAAGCTTGCGTTTGTGCGCTCTGGGTCCCCGAAATAGCCTAAGGCGACGCCGCGTCCACCAATGTAGAGTTCTCCCACTACCCATTCAGGCTTTTGAACGAGTTGATCGTCCAAAACATAAAAACTCTGCCCGCTGATTGCTTTGCCATACGGGATGCTTTTCCATGATGGGTCGACATCTTCGATCGGATAAGCAATCGACCAGATAGAAGCTTCGGTGGCACCACCCAAACTCCAAACAGTCACACTTTCGCAGCAAGCGCGAATTCTGTCAGGCAAATCGAGCGGAATCCAGTCCCCTGACATCATTACAATCCGCAAATCGAACTCTTCGCCGCCTGCCTTCGCTTCGTCTATCAGTAGACCCACGAGTGCTGGAACAGAGTTCCAAACTGTAACGTCGAATTCTTTGATGGAATCGAGCCAATGTCGAGGGTCTCGGTTTCGTTCTGCATCAGGAACCACAAGAGCTGCGCCGGAGCTTAACGGGCCAAAGATGTCATATACGGACAAGTCAAAATTCAATGCTGACACACCTAAAATGCGGTCATCTTTGCTCAACTCGATACGCTCGTTAATGTCAAATATAGTGTTGCAGGCACCGCCATGGTCGATCATTACGCCCTTTGGTTCGCCCGTTGAACCGGAGGTAAAGATAACGTATGCCAAGTCGGTGACAGAGCGGCTGACCTTAACAGGAGACCGCGAAAATGGTTGTTCGCGTATTTCGACAAGAGTGATGCCTTCTGGCAATTGTTCTGTTTCGTTAAAGCCTTCTTTGACAATCACGAACTTTGCGCTGGTTTTGGCAAGGATTTGACGAATTCGCTCCGCAGGAAGCGAAGGGTCAAGCGGAAGATAGGCCGCACCCGCAAGAAGCGTGCCGATGACGCCAACGGATTGACGCCAACTGGGTTCAAGAAATAGCGCAACAATATCATTTGGTTGGCAGCCGGCATTCTGCAGTTCTGCCGCCATTGCCTCGGATTCTTGAAGCAAAGCGCTATAGTTGAGCGAGCGTTCCTTAGAAATGATCGCCAAATTTTCCGGCGTTTGTTGTGCTTGGCGCACAAACAATTGATCTAAGGTCACTAGATCAGGAACTTCATCATTTGGCGTGATCGTTTCAATATTCAACAGTTGAGGAACCGTTTGCTGCCACGCATCTGGCTCCGTCAGTGCATTGAGAAGGGCCAAATAATCATCGAACATTTGATCCATAAATCCAGCCGGGAACAGCGCATCAATACTATCCCAGTTGAAGATGAGATTGCCGCTTTCTTCCATGATCGTGTGATCAAGCCAGACCTGCGGTGTTTGGGTAATCGTGTGCACATTTTCTGCGTCAAAAGCTTCTTCGGGCGTTCGCGCGTCATCATTGTGCACCATTTCCGTCAAGGTGGAGTTGAAGACAATCGGCAGTCCCGCAGGTTGAACGCCGAAACGACGGCCCAATTCGCGAATAATCTCAATGCCCGATACTTTGGCGTGGTCCAAGTCGCGCCAAAGCTCTTTCTGGATTGCTTGGGCGTATTCGACAAAGCGTGAACCGCCAGGGGCGCTGGTTTGAAACAGCAATACGGACGTGAAATCGCCAATTACACGGTCAATATCCTCATGCAATGGTAGCCGGTTGAACATGGGCAGCGATAAGCTGAATTTATCGCCGTGGGCGTAGCGGTTTAGGACCTGACAAAACGCGGTCAGCAAGACCCCTGAAGGTGTAATTTGGTGACCATTTGCAATGTCCTTGATCTTATTCCAAAGCTTTTCTTCCAGCGTTTTCTCGCGCCGCACAAATTTCGGTACACCTAACGATTCTGGTGTGCGAGCAAGGGGCAGTTTCGGACCAGACGGCATATCATCAAAGCGTTCCATCCAGTAGTTGAGGTCTTGGGCATAAGCCCCGCTTTTTCGCAATTTGCGTTCGGCAAGTGTGTAGTCACGAAAGGTAACCTCGATCACGTTCAATTCCAGATCGGGTTGCGCATAGAATTGTAGCAACTCACCAAGCAAAATAGATGTACTCGCCGCATCAAGTATCAATGCGTCCAGCCCCATATGGAGATGGCAAAACTCACTGTCAATTTGGGTAACTGCAAATGCAAACAGCGGCCAAATACCGGCATCAAATACATGATGGGACATACGACCGCGAACTTTAGCTAACTCAGTATCTTTGTCCGGGTCTGCCAATTGGCTAAGATCGTTTCGTGCAATTTGATAGCGTTCAACTTGCTGCAAAACCTGTTGTTGACCATCATTTGTGAATATGGCGCGCAACATGTCATGCCGCTCAACGACTTTGTTTAACGCAGCCTCAAACAGATCAATGTCCAATGAGCGAACCCGCAACTCGTTGTAAGAGTGAGCGCCGACACCGCCAAGCCCCAAGTCAGCATCTCGACCAACCAGATAGGCCTCTTGAATATCGCCGAGAGGGAACGGTTCGAAACGGTTTTCTGGGTCCGCTTGGATGGTGATTTGCTCGATCGCTTCGTTATTGTTCGCTTCGCGATCTATATATATCGCAAGGTCGCTCAAGATAGGGTTTGCGATCAAATCTGACAGTCTAAATTCTGCGTCAAACGCACGGTTTATCCTAAAAATCAACTTCGCAGCCAACAAAGAATGCCCGCCGACGTTGAAGAAGTCGTCGTTCGCTCCGACTTTTTCGAGCCCCAGTACGGTTGACCAAATGTCGCCCAAAACCAATTCCGTAGGTGTCTTTAATTGTGCATTATCTGCAGTGCTTTGCTTCCATGTCGGCTCGGGCAACGCTCGGCGATCGACTTTTCCGCTTGTGTTGAGTGGGAAACTGTCCAAGCAAATCCATTCGCTTGGAATCATGTAGTCGGGGACGCGGTTCTTTAGATAGGCCATTATGTCGTTGAGCGCGGTATCGCCCTTGAAATAAGCCACAAGAGCAAACATGCCCGATGGGCGACGTTTCGCCAAGACGACGCACTCGTCGACATCAGCATGCTCTGTCAAAACGTTTTCAATTTCCTGCGGTTCTACGCGGAACCCACGGATTTTGATTTGATCGTCAATGCGGCCCAAATAGTTGATTACACCGTCAGGACTGCGGCGAACCAGGTCGCCACTTTTGAACATTTTCGCATTGGCGTCTTCAGAATATGGATCGTTTAGGAACCGTTCAGCAGTGAGCTCAGGTTGGTTGAGATAGCCCGAAGCGACATTGGCGCCAGCAATATACAATTCACCAACAACGCCATCAGGCACAGGGTGTTTTCGGCTGTCCAAAACATACAAATTGGTGTTGGCAACAGGACGTCCAATAGGTGGGGTCGACGGCCATTGCTCGATGTGTTCGCCTGCCAAACTATGCTGGGTCGCCACGTGTGTTTCCGTGGGGCCATAGTGGTTGTGCAGTTTCTTGATGCCCATGTTTTGCAGATCGGTTCGCAATCGATCTGAAATGACCAAAGCCTCGCCAGCAGTGATGATTTCGCAATTTGTACAAGTGTCTTGAAGATAGTTTGTTTCGCCAATTATTTGCAGAACCGCAACGGGCAGAAATGCGCGACCAATGTTTTGGTCGGATATCAACTTAGCGAGATTTGAAACGTCTTGGGCCGTCTCGCGCGAAATCAAGATAAGCGTTGATCCGCCACAAAGGGACGAGAAAATTTCTTGAAAAGAGACGTCAAATGTCATGGAAGCAAACTGAAGAACGCGCTCGGGAGCAGGGCCCTGTGCAAGTTGCCAGCTGACCAAATTATCCAGCATTCTATGAGTTTGAATGACGCCTTTGGGACGACCAGTGGTGCCCGATGTGTATAAAGCATAGGCCGCTTGTTTTGGCCCAAAGTTGGCTGCAACCGTTGTGGAAGATTGGCGCGATTCCAACCGTTTCAAATTGATGTCGAAGATCAAACTTGGCGAATTAACAATGTCTGTCAGATGGACTGGGTCACGAACCAACAGGATAGCGACTTGTGCGTCATCCAATATAAAGTTGATCCGCTCTTTTGGGTGGGACGGCTCCAACGGCAAGGCGATCGCACCTATCTTAACGGTAGCGAGAAGGGCCACAATCGCTTCAATCGAACGATCCCCCCAAATGCCAACTAGGTGCCCCTGTTCAATGCCCTTTTGGTGCAAATCCAATGCCAGCTGATTAGACAACGCTTCCAAATCCGCGAAGCTCAGAGATTCACCTTGTTTTTCGAGTGCAAGCCGGTCCGGGAATTGACTACACACCGAGTGAAAACGAGCTAGAATCCGATCATTGTCGGCGATTGTTTCAATGGGTTTTACCCATCGCAACTGGTCTTTTATTGCTTGATCGCTGGTGACTAAACCGATGCTATGGAGTTCGGCGTCGGGCGATGTAACAAAGGCTTGGACTATGTGCTGATAATATTGGCAAAATTTCTCTGCTGTCTGTGCGCTGAACAAGCTGGTGGCAAATTGAAGTGAGCCAGAAACTTTGGAGTCAAATTCAGCGATTTCAAGCAAAAGATCAAATTTTGCATTCTGTTGTGCTGTAGGAAAATCCGAAAAGTCGTCGCTGTTTTCGAAATCAGTTTCTACAGTGCCTTGCGCGTTTTCCCAAGCCAACATCGTTTGAAAGACTGGGTTGTAGCTGCGAGACCTTGCAGGGTTTACGTGCTCGACGACTTTGTTGAATGGCAAATCTTGGTTTTCAAACGCCTTGTCCAGTTTTTGCTTAACTTGGGCAATTAATTCGCGGGGCGTTCCAATATCACTTTGGTCAATTCTAATCGCAAGCGTATTGACGAAGAAGCCGATAATACTCTCTGTTTCTTTCGGTTTCCGATTTGCAGTGGGCACACCTGTCACAATATCGATTTCGCCAGACAGTTTGGCGAGCATGTAGTTCCACGCCGCAAATGCTATGTTGAATACCGTGGTGCTGTTTTGCTGGGCAAAGCTCCGCATGTTTTTCAGCAGATCAGTATCGATACTTACGGGAACACGGTCACCCACAAAGTCCTGTACCGCGGGCCGCGGAAAGTCGGTCGGAAGGCTCAAAAGGGTAGGTGCATCTTTGAGTTGATTTAACCAATACTCAGCTTGGTTTGCGAGCGCCGCGTCCCCAAGTGTGTCGCGTTGCCAATGCACAAAGTCACTAAACTGGAATTCGAGCGACGGCAGGCTACTATCTTGTTCGTTTGCGAAATCGGAGTATAGCTGGCGGAGTTCGTTGATAAAAATGTCAACAGACCAGCCGTCAGAGATGATGTGATGCATGGTGATGAATAGGGCGTCACGGCCATCGTCAACTTTGGCATAGCAAGCACGTATCAACGGAGCTTGAGCAAGGTCGAAAGCGGAAGTGAACTCCCGTTCGGCTTCATCGGCTAGTTCATTTGCGGAAACAGAAATTGTGCGAATGGGCATCTCCATGCGCGTTTCGCAAATTTCGAGTACTGGTTGGCCATCCTCAATGACCAAAGAAGTGCGGAATGCCTCGTGACGCACGACCATTTCATGCAAGGCTTTCAACAGGGCTGCTTGATTGATGTCTTGGCCCAGTCGCCACGCCAACGGCATGTTATAGGCGATGTTCTGTTGTTCATCCTGAGCTAGATACCAAAGCGATTCTTGACCAAACGAGGCTGGCAGTAGCGATACCCGCTTTCTCTTTTTTTAGCTCCGTCTGAATGGCAACGCTTTGCCCTATCCATGTTGCGAATGCGCCAAGAGTTGGGTGACTAAAGATGCCGGAGCTTTCAATATCTCGACCGAGTAGTTTACCTGCCGCGATCGACATGCGCACCGCGAGCATAGAGTGTCCACCGAGTTCAAAAAAGTTGTCGTGCCGGCCGACTTGGGCATGCTCAAGTAACTCGCCCAATTGGCCA
>LLEP01000026.1_pt1 | contig 35421 bp, 27 predicted proteins | sample 595871 | NCBI WGS metagenome assembly LLEP01 (sample SAMN02919316, study PRJNA255460) | bioreactor metagenome | biome: chemostat; feature: culture 2012_25.2; material: sediment; isolation source: day64 25degC chemostat 2012 inoculated with Wadden Sea sediment taken from... | place: Germany: Bremen ... | reverse complement strand
AGGATTGATCCACCAAAGAATTCGCCACAACAGGTGCATCGTTGACAGCACCAACCGTCAGAGAAGCAGTGGCTGTGGAGGTCAGTGCGCCATCGCTAATCGTATAGGTGAACGACGCTGGACCATTGTAGTTCGCATCAGGGTGAACACCACATCACCTGAACCGTTCAGACCAACCGAACCATTCACTGCATCCTGAACAGAGACGATCGAGATCGCATCACCATCCGGATCACTGTCATTAGCAAGAAGCGAAGCTGCAGTAATCGTGACTGACTGATCTTCAGTTCCATTATGACCAGCATCATCACCCGCAACAGGGGCATCATTGACCGGCACGTTAATCACCTGGAAGTCGTCCCCATGCAGTTCGCCAACCCGAACGCCGTTCAACTTTAGGCTATTACCGTTCCCTAGATCGATGGTTGTATTGGCGCCATCATCAGAGGCCGCCAGCAACACCGATGCGTAGTCGTCTAGCCCACCAACGTTTTTCAATCGAATGATATCGCCCGAGCCAGCACCCGCAGAAAAATCGGTGATGGTATCAACACCGGAGCCGTCGTTGAAAACAAATGTGTCCGAACCAGCACCACCATTTAGGATATCGTTGCCCGCACCGCCATCAATGATATCGGCGCCGGCGCCAGCATTCACCACGTCGTTGTCTTCACCACCCAACAATATGTCAGTATTTGCTGAACCATTGAGTGTATCATTTCCACCCTCTCCAGCTAACCATAGTGATTGCTCCTGCGGCAGGTCAATAAGGGCATCCTTACCACCAAGAATCTGGCGAGTTACACCTGGCCCCTCCCACTCCAGAGCTAGACCAGAGCTTGTCACATATTCAAAGTATCGTATTTCAACCGTATGCTCGCCGGCACTCAACGCAATGCTAGAAGACTTGGTAGTTAGATGGTGCTCTCCGTCATTGTTTACAACCACATTTCCATCAATGTAGAGTTTTGCTCCATCATCTGAAATCAAATGAAAGGTGTAGGTTCCAGCAGAACTCAGCTTGATCTTGGTTTCCGTTTTTATACCAAAGTGATCAGTGGGTCCGCCAGCAAAGGGGGCACCTTCACCACTAAACTTCGACATATATTGCAAAATCTCAGCGTGATTCGGAGTAGCATTCCAATTGATTGAATCCACCGAACCAACCGCACTAGGTAACGTATAGTATTTAGCCAAAATCCCATTGGTCGTAGGAGCATGCGATATTGACGACGAGGCCCCCATCACATCCGCGCCGCTAGAACCAGTTCCGGCAACTCCAACGTTTGCAATGACTGCTTCCAGGCCGTCATTCATTCGGATTGCTTCAACTCTAGATTCTTGGTCTACCCAATCAATGACTTTTACGTGATCGGTGGGGCTGCTTCCGTCTAATTCTCTGACGGAAATTATAAGGTCATCACCATTCATTTGTGGTAGCAGATCTGATATTTCGACATTTTCTCCGAACACCAATCCGTCATACCCAGCATCGCGTTTTTCAGTAGGTGATCTCGTGCTGGTATGATTGTCGACCACCCAAGAATCTATGACGTTATTCTTGCCTGAATATGAGGTGGTCAGTTTTTTTAATAGTGATTGCCTCATTTCCATCATAGAATTCGGAATCATTTATCGTGTCGTTCCCATCACCCCTATTATAGTAATACACATCATTGCCATGCCCACCGAAAAGGGAATCATCGCCTTTTCCACCGGACAACACGTTGCCGCCGTCATTGCCGCGAAGCACATCTTGATGATTTGAACCGATTAGATTTTCAATCGAGTTATAGCTGTCGCCTGCCGCATCACCAGTATTTGCACCCGAATTGGCTAAGTTCGCGGTCAAGCCTGAACTTGCGAACACATAGCTTGCTGTATCGGTTCCTGTACCGCCCTGAAGCGTATCAGCACCAACACCACCATGAAGCGTGTCATTGCCGCCGTTGCCATCGAGAACATCATTGCCGTTTCCGCCTGACAAGACATTGCCTTCTTCGTTACCGCGAAGCACATCCTGATGATCTGATCCAATCAGGTTTTCAATCGAACTGTATGTATCCCCAGTTGCTTCACCAGAGTTTGTGCTGGGATTGGCCAGATGCGCGGTTAATCCTGAAGTTGCAAGCGCGTAGCTCGCCGTATCAGTTCCGGAGCCACCATGCAGTGCATCAGAACCGACGCCGCCAACCAGTGTGTCATCACCGTCTCCACCTGCGAGAATATCGTCGCCTTCCGCACCAACTAATAAATCGTCTCCGCTGTCGCCGTTTAGCGTATCGCTGCCCACTTCGCCATAAAGAAAATCATTCCCTATACCACCATGCAGCGTGTCACTACCTCCGCCGCCATACAGTGTGTCGTCTCCGCTGTCGCCATTGAGTGTATCGCTGCCAGTTTCACCATGAAGAACATCAACACCTGAACCACCATGCAGCGTGTCACTACCTTCGCCGCCATACAGTGTGTCGGCGCCGCCGTTGCCATCAAGATTATCGTCGCCGATTCCGCCAGACAAGACATTGCCTTCTTCGTTACCGCGAAGCACATCCTGATGATCTGATCCAATCAGGTTTTCAATCGAACTAAAAGTGTCTCCCGCTGCTTCACCTGTGTTTGCGCCATAACCAACTAAGTGTGCGGTTAATCCCGAAGAAGCAAGTGCGTAGCTCGCCGTGTCAGTTCCAGAGCCACCTTGCAGCGCATCAGAACCGACGCCACCAACCAGTGTGTCATCACCGTCTCCCCCCACGAGAACGTCGTCGCCCTCATTGCCGATCAACGCGTCGTCACCACCGCCCCCTTGCAGGGTGTCGTCTCCAGCGTTGCCGACAAGGGTGTCGTTGCCATTTCCACCGGCAAGGCGATCATTGCCTGATCCACCAACAAGTGTTTCATCTCCACCTTGTGAGTTAAAAGTCTCAACAGTTTTGATTGAGTTGCCGAGCGCATCAGTGATGGCAGTTTCGCTTTTGTCGAAAGTGCCATCATTATTGTGATCAACGAGTAAAGTGGTTGTGCGGCCATCTGCACTGATTTCTATTGTGCCAGATGCAATGACTAAGCTTGCTACGCTCTTCTCAGTTATCTGAGCAACACGTGACCCATCACTCTTATCTGTCCAAACCTGGTTGGTTTCGAAGATACCATCACCATTATAGTCTAGATCAATGGTGGTGGTCCGGCCATCAGCGCTGACCTTGGTTCTGGTTTGTGCAGCAATGGTCGGATGATCCTCTATGCCGATTGACGCCCAAACAACTTCATCAATGCCAGCTGGGATATCTCTTGCGGCTTGGTTTGCTGTTGTGTGTGTATCAACAGAACCATCAGCGTTGTTGGTTGTGGTGCTGGTCTCATCTATAGACCCATCACCATCTACATCTACTTCACGGGTTGATGTACGTCCATCTGCACTTATTGTGGCTACAGTTCGTTTTTCAAGGGTGGGTGCAATTGTGCTTACAGAGCCGTCTGCAGCTGTTTCGCTAACCTTGAAGACTTCGATCGTATCGGTCTGTCTTCCGCTAACATCAAAAGTCCAAGCGTGATGGGTGGTTTGATCAACAATACCATCACCATCCAAATCTGCTTCTGTGATGGTCTTATCTTGTCCAGCCAGTGCGCGCACTATGGTCTCTGACGCCAGAACACCATTCTCATCAAATGTCTTTGTAGTCGTCGTAGTTGAGCCATCTGTATGGCGTTGGACAGTTTCGGTCTGATCGTTTGACCCATCACCATTCGCATCAATCAACGTCTCAACAACTGAACCGTCAAAGTTAGATTTGGTGGTGGTTTGTTCAAGAAGCGTGTTGGCTGCATCACGAACAGTCGAAATCGTCTCACTTGAGCCATCAGCAAAAGTCTGTGTTTGGGTTATGGTGGTCTTGGTGTAGCTGCCCGAGCCTTCTGGATCTTCTTTGAGGGTTGCGGTGTTGCCGTCAGCACTTGTGGTGACTTCAGACTTGGAGATCAGTTGTGCGCCAACGCCAAGTGTATGATGCGTTTCTGTATGGGTGGTGCTGCCATCACCATTAAGTTGAGTTTCAAATGTGGTTTGCTCATCAAACACACCATTGCCATCAACATCGCGGGTGATGGTAGTGGTTTGTCCATCAGCACTAACATGGTTTTGCGTATGCGAGACCAAACCGTTGTTCTCGTAGAGCTTGGTCGAAACAATTTTTGTGCCATCAGCATTAAAGGTGGTCTGTGCAATCTGATGCTGATCAATGGTGCCATTGCCATCAAGATCCCACTCAGTGGTCAGAGTGTGCCCATCAGCACTTGTGGTAACAATCGTTTGGTCTTGAACTGTTTCAGAATAGACAGGCGAAGCATCTGCTGCATTGCCACCACTAAGGCCAAGTGTTGTGGTGGTTGTTATTGTTGTACCGTCAGCATTCAAGATCAGTTCAGACTTGATCAGCTTTTCTGCAAGGCCATCACCGTTCTCATCATAATAGGTTTGGCTAATGGACCCATCTGCATTGGCCACCGCATAAGAGCCACCCTGATTGCCATATTCGCGACCAGAGGCAGAAAGCACTGTGCCGTCCATCTCAGAAGACACAACACTGCCATCCGACAAAGTGGAACGCACAATGGTCTGATCAACCACCCCGTCTCCATCTGTGTCGATTGTTTTGCGTGTGGTGCGCCCATCAGCTGACGTGAGCACTGTGGTTACATCCACAAGTTGATTTGCAGCATCAAAGTTTGAGACGGTGTTTGTAGTAGACCCATCGGCATTCAGAACAGTAGTGGTTTGCTGCGAGCGGGTAATCCCCTGCCCATTGTTCCAGCTCACAGTTTCCTCAAGCCCATCAGCGCTAATGGTGGTTACCACCTCACCAAGCAAGTCACCCGCTGCGTCAAACGATTTCTCTGTTTGGGTGCGTGAACCGTTGGCGTTGAGCACCATCGCATTTGATGTGGTTGCATCAACAACTGCATCACCATTGCCATCACGTGTTGATGTGCTCACCAATCCATCAGCACTGATGGTTTCTGTTTTGCTAGAGGTGAGATTGCCGGATGCCTCAAAATGGGATGCTAGCGTGGTTGTAGAACCATCAGCATTGAGAGTTGAGGTAACGACGCGGTCATTGGTGCCATTACCGTCAGTGTCGGAGCTTGTTGTGCTAGTGAGACCCGTTGCACTGGTTATTGTGATAGTCTTGGCAATGAGGGTCCCGTTTGCCGAGAACTCGGAAATGGTTGTGGTGCGATCACCATTGGTTGCAATGGTAATGGTCTCGTTTGTTGTTCTATCAGCTGTTTGACTGGTGCCAATATAGGTCTTGGTTTCTTTGATCAGACCTGTTGCGTCAATATTGATTTGTGTGCGGCCAGTTTGCACTGTGCCATCGCCATTATAGGTGGTGGTGATGTTTTGCTTGGCGCCATCCACCTGTTGAATGGTTTGGGTGATGGTCTTTTGATCAAAGCTGCCATCCCCATCCAGATCTGTGTAGGTGGTGACTGTCTGGCCATTGCCACTGGTGATGGTTTGGGTGGCACCAGACTTTGTCACTGCGCTTTCAACTGAACCCTTATATTGGGTTGTGTTGGTTGTGGTTGACCCATCAGCATTATGAGCAATCTCGATCCGCTCAATGGCGTCGGTTACCAGATCACCATTAGCGTCAGACTGCACCAATTGGGTTTTGCCTTCATTAGTGATGCTGGTTATGGTTTTGCCAATCAGTGTCTGACCATCAGGACTGAACTGCTCAACCGTTTCTGTCTTGTCCCCATTGGCTTGGGTGACGGTCGTCACAATGGTTTCTGGGTTTGCCTGGGTACCAACAAACTGTTTGACCACAGTGGTCAGCTTATCATCAGATATTTGTGTGACCGTCTTACCCGTTTGCACCAGATCAGTGCCGGCAAAGTTGGTCTGTGTCCTTACAGAAGACCCATCAGTGTTCAGTTGGGTTTCAAGTTCTGTTTTGTGATCAAAGCTACCATTGCCATCGCGATCAGACAAAGTAGTGGTGGTCAGACCATTGCCGCTTACATTGGTCTCAACATAGTTGATTTTGTTGGCTTCAATTTCAGCACTGCCCGCATAGTTGGTCACTTTGGTGATCACTGACCCGTCAGCATTGAGAACCTTTTCTGTGCGCGCGATGTTGTTCCAAACACCATCACCATTTGCGTCCGATTTAGTGACCTGCACCAAACCGTCTGCACTGGTTTCAACAAGGGACTTTTCAATTAAGGTTGTGCCATCGGGGCTAAACTTCTCAAAGGTCTGAACACGTGATCCGTCTGCGGATTTGACGCTTGAGCTGATCTCGCTTGGCACCACATTGGTGCCAAAATAGGTCTTGGTGACAATCGAAAGCTTATCCGCACTTGTCTCAGTGACCGCTCGGCCGGTTTGAACGGCACTCGTGCCAGCAAAGCTGGTTTGTGTTTGGGTCAGCGAGCCATCTGCATTTTTGATCGTAATATCTTCAATGCGTTTCTCAAGACTATTGCTTGCACCTCTAAAAGTCTCACTTGTCTTGGACAGACCATCTGCGCTCACCTCTGCAACTGTTTTGCTGAGCAATGTCGCGCCATCGCCCGTGAACTGTTCGCTGACAATGGTAGAAGACCCATCCCCATTTTCTGTCTTGGTGGTACGCACCACACTGTCAAACGCACCATTGGCATCAACATCAGAGCGTTGGGTTTGCACCAAGCCATCACTGGAAGTTGTGGTTTGAACAACGCTCACAAGTGTTGAGCCATCTATGGAATAGATAGAAACGCTATCAACGCTCTCGCCATTTACCTCAGCAATGGTCTGGATGCGGTCAAAGTTCCCATCGCCATCACTGTCCACACTAATGGTTCGTGAAGCGCCATCTGCGCTCGCAACTTCCACACTGTTGGATTTGACAAGACCCGCGCCATCCTTGGAGGTGACAGTTCTTGTCCGTGTCCCTTCGGCCGCAATTAATGTAACATCAGATTGCTCATGGTCGAAGGACCCGTCGCCATCGATATCAGCTTCAACTGTCTTGCTATTGCCATCAGCGCTGAGGGTCGTAACGGTCTTTGAGCGCAAGCTACCATCGCCATTGCTTGTGGTTTCTTCAGTGACCTTAGAACCATCTGCATTATTGGTGATGGTGGTCACAACAGTAACATCAATGTCCCCGTCCCCATCCAAGTCACGGGCCACGGTCTTGGTCTGACCGTTCGCACTAATGGTGGTGACGCTAGAGCCTACTTTGTGCGCTGCACTGGTGCCATCGCCAGCATAGTTGGTGACGGTCTCTGTGCGTGTGCCATCAGCGGCTACAATTGTAGCCGTAACTTGCGTGGCGTTTACCCCACCTGTGCCCGTCAGTTCGGTTTGAACTGTTTTGGACAAGCCGTCCGCACTTGTATTGGTGGTTTGTCTGTCTTTTACAGATCCATCTGCAAATCGGTTTTCTAGAACGACGCTCAAATCACCGTTAATGTCCGTGACTCGGCTTTCAACTTGATCAAACAGACCAGAGCCGTTCTTGTCCGTGCTGATCGTAATCGTGTTCAGATCAGCACTGGTGACGGTCTCTTCACGGCGAAGCAAAATGGTCTCGCTGCCATCAAAATCCTCAACCACAATTGTGGTGGACCCATCCCCATTACTGGTGCGAACTTCTTGTTGGATAAACTCAACAATGCCATTGCCGGTGCGATCAAACTCAAAGCGGCGCGAAAGTCCGTCCGCACTTGTTAGGGTGACAATCTCATAGGCAATGGAGCCATCAAGATTGCGCGCTACATTCTCGCGACGCGTAGACCCGTCCGCCAATATCGAGACGGATTCCTCCACCAGCACATTGCTTTGGTCATAGGCAAGCGCAGCATCACCCACAACACCTGTTGAGCCACCTGACTTGGTGAAGCTTGTTTTACCAAGAATGCGTGATCCATCAGCAAAGTTCTGGCTCTGATTGTCAGAGATCAGATCAATTGAGGTGATGCCCAGCTCGTCCAGCGTTTTAAGAACCTTGCTGCCATCATCTTGGGTCACCATGACCTTGAACAGTGACCAATCATTGTCATCAGCGTCCAGCGTGCCATCACCATCGCTATCAAACGCCATGCGCAAGGCTTCTAGGTCAGACTTGGCGCCCGGTGCCCAAGAGGTGAAGATGATTTCTTGTTTATGCTCAATGGCCCCGTCATTGCCCTCATCGCGCACCAACACCCCGTCACCAGCACCTGCCCATGCGGTGCGGTTTAAGTTCCCGTCCCCATCCATGTCAAAGAACATGTCTGAGCCATCTAGCTGGCTAATCTCAATCCCATCGCCGTCCAAATCAAGCAAGATCGGCTTGTCGGAATCTCTGTCCTTGGATTCGGTCTTCTCGCGCTTCTCTTCCTGACGATCATTGTCCCCATGGTCAGTTTGTTTGGGCTTGTCCCGCGCACCTTCGTCTTGCGGGGTTGTACTCGTCTTTGGTTTCAGATTTGTACTCACCTACATTATAATTGCGCGCCTCCATCTGCTCTTTGGTCAACAGCATCTTCTCGCCAAAGCGATTGATCACCGAATACTGATACTTGTTGTTGCCATCGCCGATTTTGGTGAACACCATCCCGTGAGCAATTTCGGTTTTTTCCTTGTCCAAGTTTACATGCTGCTTGTCGCCGCGAGCATTTTGAATAACCGCATATTCGGTGCCGCTTGTGCCAATATAATTATCAACTACATTGAGGTTCGTTTCTTCCTGGATACATTTATTGTGTACCCGCACACCGCCGGCCACATAGGTATGCAAATCTTCGACTTCAAAATTGTAGGTCAGCCAGCCAAATTTCTGGCGCGGTTCAAGTGCAACAGCGCCTTCACTTTGTGCCACCCACATACTGCCCGTGGGATAGTGCTCAGCATTCTCAGCGCTAAACTCAATCAGTTCTGCACTCAGCTGTTCAACCGAGCCGTCTTCCAGCACAACTTCACCATTGCGCTTTTCTAAAATGTCACAGATCGGCTCATAGGTGCCATCTGTGGTCAAGAACATGTGCCCAGGTGTTACCGACACGCCATTGGAAAGCTTCAACCACTTATCTGTCAGCTCATGGAACAGCCGCACCACTTTGCGTGGCACCAGCTCACCCTTTCCATCCGCATCAAGCGAAGAAAACGCCAGCACCTCATCACCAGCAACAATCTCATCAATCCGTTTCTTTGACCCATCGGCCATTGAGACTTCAGTTTCGCCAGAAAAGCAGAAGGCCCAGACGGAGGACTCTGGATCGGGGATTGATATATTCGGGTTTTTTGATGCCAACCGCTCGAGTGCCAGCGTAGTAGAAGCAATAAGGTCTAAGTTTCCCGTCTTGTGTGCTGCTCGGAATGCGGCAAGAGCATATTGCTCCGAAGGAGAATAGCCAAGCTTGTCCAAACCGCGCAGGGTCTTATTAATACTTGCCTTATCCGGTCGACCCTCTCGCTCTACCAGGTTCTGCGAGTATTCTTTCGTGAACAAATTCGCGGAGTAATTCTGGAAACCATTTTCGGAGATATGGGCGCCTCTGTCGTCAAGTAACCGTTCAAACCGAGCTTCTTCGTTACGATCAAAGGCACCAGGAGCCCAAATTTTGTCGTTGTAGACTTCACCACGAAAAATATCAAAAGGGCGGAGATTGTTGGTGTGGTCGAGTGCGTTTACAAACTCCGCGCCACCCATCATCATCATCAGGTCGTTGTAAGTATTACTATTGTTGGCTGCACCGGCTCCAACATATTTATTGTCAATACGAAACCCAGTGTTTTGATCCAATACTAAATACGTCCAAGATCGCATCGCCAAATAGGAGTCAACGGCGGACACGCCAGGATCGAAATTGATTTTCCACTTGTCTGCTACTCGATTATCTGGTGAAAACCAGTCACTAAGATAGCCACCATTATCTGCGGCATCTGGACTATACTGTCCAAACAGTGGCAAAATCGGTTCTTCGCCAATGTCATTTTTGCTTCCAGGAAAAGCGCCAAAATAAGACTGAACATTGTTGTCGAACTCAAATGTCACAAACTGATGTTCATATGCTCCTAGCCAAAAACTGCTGACTGGTCTCGCATTCTGATAAAGAGTGCCGCTTTGTCCGACAAACAATCCATGCTTATTCATTAAGTATACTCCACCTGAGAAATCAGATCCTATTTGCCTTAAAATCAACAGTACATTTGACCGATTTTCCTCGGTCTAAATCATTCACAATATGACAAAAAACCAGTCCTGCCTTTAGGCCTCCCAAGAGACCGGAAATCTTGTTTCGCACCAGCACAACCGAATAGGGGTTGCCACTTTCAATTGCCCGCCCATACTCCGTGGGAGTGCTTTTCGCCGCATCGACTGAAAAGCCGTGCCGTTTTAGTTGCGCTATCAATTCCATGTGGTCGCGCCAACTTGTTCTATAGGCAGCTTCAAACATGCTACTAACATCGCGGCCAAGCTTCCACTCGTCGTCAGAGTCGTGGACAATCGAGGCAATGCCTTCATATAGCCTTGTTTGCATCTCGCTCATTTGGCCTTCAAAGCGAGACTTCGCCCAAAAGCCAATCGCAAGCGCACCAAGTACAAGCGCTACAAATGCAAGTATTAATCCTTTGCTCATGACAACCCCACCACATAGTTCCCGCCATAGGGTTTGAAGCCAAGGCGTGTTAGAAGTTTGTCGGTACGTTCTGGCTCAATGCCGGCAGTGGAGTGAATGTGCACTTCGTTGGCTTCTTGGCTTTTGGCCCAATCCATCAATGTGCGAATGAGTTTTATTCCCACCTTGCCGCCCAACATGGTGGAGCGGATTTTGGCTGAGACATACATCACATAAATCGTCGCCATTTTGCCGCCAACGCCAAGATAATAATCGCCTACGCCAGCACTCAGCACGCCAACAGTTTCGCCTTTATATTGGACGTAAACAGAAAGCGTATAGGCAGTATTCTTGATGGCTTTTGTATACGCGCGGATGAATTTCTCCTCAGAGAATTCTAAATGCGCATATCGGCTCTCAGCATGAAACTCGCGTGAGATGTCTTTGATTTTCAAAATCTCTTCTTGCCGCGTTGCCCGAAACATCTTGAGTTCAGACGTGTCTGGCGTAGAAACCACGGCTTCAACCGCACTTTCTAAATCCTCAGAATGCGCTGCCTGGTCTGACTTTTCCGGTGTGGAACTCAACTCTTCAATCACTTAAAACAAGACCCCAAAAACACATTCAAATAAACAAAAGCAATAATCGCTGTTCGAACATAAGCAACAATGCGTATAAAAATCAACCCATTTTTAACCATAGGTTGTATCGTAAGTTCTTCCCAGATTTATGGCAAAAACACGTTATATTTCAGGGACAAAGGTGTTCCACGATCGTATTTGAAAATGTAGTTCTGGAAAAATTGCCGTAGACCGGTGCCATTTGAAATGGGATTTGGATAATTCGTTGGCGCATATTCGCCGATTCAAACGCCATCGCACGAAAATTGAGCAAAACACTTGCAACACCGCTCGGAACCAGCATAGCTCCTAAAGACTTTGGGCTAGAAGTTAGGGATATTGCTTCCGCCAAATATGCTTATGTTTGGATTAGGGCACACAAAACAAGATGACTGAAACAAGAGAAAACACAACTTTTACGCTTCTCGGTGAAATCACGTGGCTGATGAGTCGATCACCGCTGCATCGCGAATGGCCGATAGGAGCAATCAACCAATGGGTCGCGCCCGCCCTTCTGACAAAACAGTTTCGGCTGTTTAAGAACAACGACAAACCAGTTGCATATGTTTCCTGGGCTTATCTTTCTGAAGAAGTTGAATCCCAATATCTCAAAAACACCGGCAACCTTAAACCAGATCAATGGCAGTCTGGAGACCAGCTTTGGTCAATTGATTTCATTGTAGAACCTGGATTTGCGCGAAGTGTTGTGAGCGACTTGCGCAACACCACATTTGCGAACAGCATTGGCAAATCCATGCGTTGGCGCGAGGGCTCAGATACACTGCAGGTTTACTATCTTCACGGGAAGAACGCGGTGCCGAAGGCGCGAGAAAGATTGGAAAAGATCAAGCAAAAACCAGCTGAGTAATTCGAAGCGGCTACACGGACAATTGTCGACCTAAAACCGATCCACAACATTTGCGCTATTCCGTCTATAATCTATAGTTTCTTGGAAAATGGCAGAAAACGATGGTTTTACCTTCTTTGTCATATTCTGCACGTTCTTTACTTTTTTTGCTCCTTATGATAGATTTGAGGTGTTTTCCGCACATCGGCTTTGACTCTTGCGGTCCAGCCAATGTCCACCAATTAGGTGCCTTCCTTACAGGAGTGAGACAACTCTAATTAGCCCACCTAGAGCCATTTCTATTTAGCTTTGACATGATGTGTAAGCGGGGCACATTCTAAACTGGGTTGCGACAGATACTCTATCTTGCTGAAGCGCAATTGGATGTGACGCAAGCGGCAGATCTTCTATGTATGTCACGTAGGCAGGTGTTTCGGCTTTTGAAGCGATATCGCCAAACTGGCCCATCAGGTTTGCGACATACCGCGCGAGGAAGATCGCCAAACAACCGGATTAGAAGCGCGAAGAGACAATATATTCTCGAGCTGATCAGGATAATTATCCAGATTTTGGACCAACCTTAGCCGCTGAGATGCTCGTGGCGCATCATCATATCGTGATTTCGCGAGAGACACTGCGCAAATGGTTGATCGAAGACGGGTTATGGTTGTCGCGCAAACAGCGCCGAACTTTCCATCAGCCTAGACTACGTTGCGAATGTTATGGCGAACTGGTCCAGATTGATGGGTCGGATCATTATTGGTTCGAGGATCGAGCGCCGCCCTGCACTCTGCTCGTTTTTATTGATGACGCGACCAGCACCTTAATGCAGCTTCGATTTGTAAAGTCTGAGAGCACCTTTAGCTACTTTGAGGCATTGGAGCTCTATCTCAAGCAACATGGACGTCCGGTGGCTTTCTACTCTGACAAGCATTGTGTATTTCGGGTGGCCAATCAGAGCGCAACGTCGGGCCATGGCATGACCCAGTTTGGCCGTGCTTTGAATGAGCTAAACATTGAGATTCTTTGTGCAAATTCCTCTCAAGCTAAAGGGCGTGTTGAGCGGGTCAACAGAACTTTACAGGATCGCTTGGTCAAGGAACTTCGCATCGCAGACATAACTGATATTGACCAAGCAAATGTGTTTCTGTCTGAGTTTGTGGCGCGACATAATTTCAAGTTCGCTAAGGCTGCCCGCCGTCCAGACAATCTACATCGCGCGCTCAATGTTGAACCGGACCGGTTAAAGGATATTTTATGCTGGCGTGATGAGCGGTATGTCGGGCGACAACTGGCGTTTTCCTATGATCGTAAGCGGATCATTCTTGAGCAGAATGAGCTTACGCGCGCGCTTCCCGGCAAATATATTGATAGCTACGAATTTGACGATGGCCGACTTGAGTTTCGACACAAAGGCATATCATTGCCCTACGCTGTGTTTGACAAAGATCAGCGCGTAACCCACGCCTCAATCACCGAAAGCAAACGACTGAGCGCCGTCCTAGAGTATGTCAAAGCTGAGCAAGACAAAAACCCGCCGAAGAAACGCCGAGCTGGCAAACAAGGCACACGATATCGGCCTACGGGAAGAAAAAAACGATGGTTGGAATTCACTTGCGAGACGTCAAAAAGCAGCCGATCAGGGCTGCGATATTTGAGGTCTCCACCCTGCTCGGCTGCTTAACCCTCAAACGCCCCAGTGACATTTCTGCTTTGCAAAATCAGTGACAATTCTAAATGGTTGCAACATGATATGTAAGCGGTCACCGTCTTGTTTTATCTTTGCAGAGACACTGTATATAGCGGGGTTCTGGCTGTTATAGATGATTTTGGCCGAGAATGTTTGACCCTCATTGCAGATACATCCCTATCAGGTCAGCGCATGACACGCGAATTGGACACAATCATTAAACGGCGAGGTAAACCCCACACGATTGTCAGCGATAACGGAACCGAGATGACCAGTATGGCTGTGTTGAAATGGTATCAGGAAACGGACATCGAATGGCACTACATCGCACCGGGAAAGGCAATGCAGAAAGGGTTTATCGAAAGCTTCAATGGTAGCTTTAGGGATGAATGCCTGAACGAAACACTATTCTCATCACTACCTCAGGCACGACAACAGATCAGCAAATGGATGGAAGACTATAACAAGCAGAGACCACACTCATCATTGGGCAATATCACACCCAACGAATTCGCCACGAGAATGACATTGCAAAAACAGGCCGCATAAAGTTACATACAAACTGACAAATTCTCCAAATAGCTGGAGTAGAGTTGGGTCTCAGATCAAGGACACCACAAAACTGTCACTTGGCCCCGTGCCCTGTAATCATGACGGCAAGTGTTTTGTATGCAATATGTAGGTCTAGGGACAACGACACATATTTTGCATAAAATAGATCGAATGCGACTTTCCCTTTTACCTCATCTACTGCGTTGACATGCCCTTGGTTGACTTGTGCCCAACCAGTTATTCCAGGTTTAACTGCGTAGCGAAGATCATATTGTGGAATCTCCGAGCGGTACCACTCTGATAACTGAATTGGATGCGGTCGCGGTCCAACCCATGACATTTGGCCAAGCAGAATATTGAAGATTTGTGGAAGTTCGTCCAGCCTTGTTTTTCTGAGAAATCTACCAACAGTGGTTATACGTTTGTCATAAGATTTTGTTAACGCATCTTCCCTGGAAGATTGCGCTGTTGTCCGTTCCGACATCGTCCTAAGTTTAAGCATCCAAAAGACTTTACCTCGGTGTCCAGTCCGCTGTTGGGCATAGAAAATTGAACCGCCATCGCCGACCTTTATGGCAATTCCCAGAAGTAGAATAAGTATAGTCGCGAACGGGATAGCTACCGTAGCGACAACTTTGTCGGCAATGCTTCGAAGAAAAAGGTAGGGTCTGCCCGAAAAAGATTGGCGCGCTTCGTTTGGGTTTATTAGTTCAAGGTCAAGTTGACCGGTAAGCTCTTCCCTTACTATTCGGTAGTCGTAAACTGGGATGCCTCGCAATCGGCAGTTGGTGATAAATGCTTGCCATTCAGGCGCCAACTGGGCTTCACTATCAATAGCCAAAGCATTAACGCTCGGAAAAGGCTCGCTAGGATCAAACAAGTACACCCATTCTGTTTTTTCGATGGAAGACATATCTTCTGCGTATTCTAGCGGTAGGAGCCCGATTTTGGCTTCTTCTGTTTGTTGCATAACGATCGTTGCAATTGAATACCAAAGTATCAATCCCCAGAAACTCCCGGCCAAGACGATCCGGCTATACTCGATTTCAAAAAAAACCAATGTTGAAATCAGTAGGAAATAGAATGTGGCCACAGTTGGAATCGCAACGAAGCGAGGAGTAGATCCGGGAATTCGTTCAACGGAAACAAAACTAAACTGCGCAAATACCAATGCCACAAGTACAAGCGCAAAATTGCTAAAAACAACATGCGGGGCGATTTGGAAGACTTTGCCGGTTAGAGCTAGTTCCGTAAAGACAACGGCAACGGCTGAGGACACAATGCCGCCGGCAATCAGGACTGCATGCACCTCGGTCGATTTCGGGGCGATGTGTATTGCTTACCACCAATCATTTTATTGCTACTTCCAAGGCCAAATGACGTGTATTATCTACTAAAAAGTCGAAAAAGCTTTCTTCCATTGGTTTCTCTCAGAAATTCGGGTTCCAGTATTGAGCGATTTTGCATTGCCAATTGCAGCAGATTTCGTTGTGATTTACGGACACTTATAAACGCTCCAGCTAACAAATCTAAATCCTCTAGACCAGAGTAAATGGATGCCTCGGATAATTGCAAGATTTTGGCAGCTTCACCAGTTAGATTGTGGAGAATTGGTCTGTTGAGCGACAGTGAGTCAAAAACTTTTGATGGAATAGTACTGTTGAAGGCCAAACTTGGCTTTAGTGTAACAACAAGAACCCCCGCACCGGCCATTTGTTTCAAGGCTTCTTTTTTTGGCAACGGCCCGTAAAATCTAACCGATTCGGTGATATCCAATTGCATCGCTAGTGATTGGCATTGAGCAAGTTCTGCACCGCCTCCGATCAGGTTCAACCGCGCAGATCGCATAGCGGTGTCTTTCTTTGCATGAGCAAATGCCTCGATGATTCTGTCGACTTTTTGCGCTTTTCCGATGTTTCCACAATAGACAAACAAGTCGGGGTCCGATTCGATCTCTTGTGATAGTTGGTAAGCTGTTTCAAAGTCGTCACTACTTGGACCATTGAATACCGTCGTCACATTTTGACCTCCGAAATCGGCAATGTGTTCTTTCATGGTGTTGCTGACGCATGTGATGGCGGCGGAATTTCCATATATTTCTTTTTCTAGGCGAAGAGCGACCCGATAAATCAGTGAGTTTTCAGGGGCCATGCCGACATCTCGAATAGACTGGGGCCACATGTCTCTTATGTCAAATACCAGTTTTGCGCGAAACAGAGTTTTTGCGAAAAATGCTGCAAATGCCACAGAGATGGGTGGAGAAGTGGCCCAAATATGGGTAAAACGTGTGCCTTTCAGCTTCAGAACACACATAGCCGCGAAAGCACCGACAATATAGGCTAGATATTGGACTAAATACGCGACTTTCCAATTCCGTCGGACAGTTGGAACCCAAACTCTTGTTGTGTCTACTTCGTCAAGACTACTTTTAGTACTTGGGTTTTTGTGAGGAGTGGATGTAACAACATGTACAATGTACCCGTTGTTTCTCAGAAAATGAACATTGTCAGCAACGCGATTTGATGCTGCGGTGATGTCAGGCTCATAATACTGCGATAACACTAGAATTTTATTCAAGAGGCATTATCCAAAACTATAGACCGGATAATTACGAGTACAAAACAGTAGTAAACTGTCGTAACGTCAAACCCGATAATGCTATCGGTCAAACCAAAAATGACAAGCGAAACACTGCTAATAAGACCTAGATAAAGGGCCGCTGCATTGCGTTGTGTAGTTTCAATAATTGCTAAGATCGGTGCGACGTAAATTGATCCAAGTACCAAAACGCCGAGTGCTCCGAAAGCGACGATGTGGTTGGCAATGTCGTTGTGTGCGTATAGCAACCGGGGATTTTCGTAGCTAAGGTCTGGCGCGTAAACGAGCAAGGCTTTGCCAATGTTTGCCCACCCATGTCCGAATAACGGTGAATCTATGAAGGCTTCAGATGCCGCAATTAGCATGTGCCAACGCTGGCCACCATGCAATGTGAACGAGCCGTCCGAAATCAACTCAAGTAGAACAGCAAACGCAGTAAGCGCACGGACTTCCAAACTATTTGAAACAATGAGCGTTGACAACAGAACGGCCCCCGTAACTGCGCCCAAAATCATTAAGCGTGTTGCTCTTTGAGTGTAAAAAAACATAAATGGAAACAGGATTAAAATTAGCGCGGGAACAGCCAGCATTGCGCCACGCGAGGTTGATAGGAGCGTACCGATGGTTCCCAGGACTGGGCCCAGCAGAAAAATATACTTCACCCGTGAATTTGATGCGAAATAGCCTGCGAATGCGGAGAAGCCGACCGCCAACATCAGGCGCCCGTAGACGTTTTGGCCCATACCAAGCCCAGTTGCTGCCTTGTCAGTAATCAGGGTCTGGGCGAAGCCAATTGAACAGCCAACCAGCACTGCGGAAAGTGCTGCAGTTGCAAAAAAACATGAGCTCCTTGGGACCAACAACGGTTGGCCTTGCCAGAACAATTGCTGCAAGAACAAATGGGATATGATTCAATGAAAACACTAGATCATATGGCACATTCATTGTGACCAGATTTGTTACAGAAACGACGCAAAATGACGTACCAAGCACAAAAGACGTAAGAGAAGGTCGGTTTGCCACCCGTTTTGGCCAAAAAATTATCCATGCCAATGTCATAAACATTAAGGATACAGAGGCGAAAGAGCCAAACGCACATAAAAAAACAAATGCAGATGCTAAGGAGCTGGAGAAAGGTTGGTCTCGTGATTGCCATCGGATGTAACTTTGTGTGCTTGTGCAATTGGAGATCTAAAACACAGTCTGTTTACTGCGTCAATGAGAAGACTAGCTAGCAAATGAAATCCAGGGCAAACTGATTAATCTGTGCATCGTTTTCTTCGATATACGTTTTTCCAATCTGTCGCAGCTCTGGCCACAAAAATTCATACTTTGCGCAAGCCAATTCAAGTAAATTGAGTAACTCAGTTTCCGTTACAACTTCGCTGTCAAGCAAGAACCCATTTATTCCATCATCAATGAATTCCTGAAAACCAGGAATGTCATTTGCAACACACAGAATATCAGTGAAAAAGCACTGTGCCATTATGCCACTCTGTGTCATGTTCCTATCGAGTTTGATAGCAACCTTCGAGCTCACCAATTCGTTCCAGATTTGCTTGTCAGAGATGGTGGCCTGCGATACCAAGTCGACATTTTCCAAATTACTAAGCCGTTGGTGAAAGTTGTCGGGAATTTTTCGAGAAAGAATTGAAAACCGAATATCGCTCTTGAGTCGGTCGGCGAGTTCAATTGCTAAAAGCAGTTTTTCAAACATCTTGGCCTTATGGACCACGCCTATGAATACGACGCGGTTTTGCTTGCTTTCCGGCCTAGGGTAAAAGTGGTTCAACGCTGGCCGTAGATTGATGAGATACAGGTCTTTATTTGAAAACAGACCGCGTTTGACAGCTGTCCGTTGTGCATTTTTGCTGAATACGATTCCTTTGTTCATGATTCGACATAAGAACCAAATGGCAAATTCGAATACGACTATTTTTGTCGCTTGAGAAGCACCATAGTTCAACTTATTGTCCATGCCTGGTTCGTGAAGCGCGATGCATTGTTGGTAACCCAGCATGAAACGAATAATCGGTGCTGCTAACACCAAAAACGGGGATGCGTTGTACCAAACGACCCGGCAATTTTTGACCCCGCGGAGACGCTGACCAATCAGCATATTTAGGGCGCTGAACACAGATATCTTTGTTAAAGGAAAACTCTCTATTTCAGCATCGACAATCGTTGAAACCAATTTTGAAAGACAGTCAACCTCTTTTACTAGTCCGGGACTTTTTTTTGCGAGGATGCAAAAGAATGGGGTTTTACTCATTGGCTGCAATACTTTTCTCGACTTGATAACTGCGGCGGAAATTGCGCGGCGGAACCTAAAACCAACAAAAAGAGTATCGAGGGATCGCGCGACATTCCCCAATTCTTTTCAATAAAAGCCCAACCGATGAGCAAAAAAAGCAAGTGAACTTTCCTTTGTTTCAGCGAAAGAGCCAATGCGAGGCTAAGAAAAAGGCAGGCGCCCAATTCGCCGAAAGTACGAATGAGTAAGACATGATAGAAATCAGTTGTTCTTCGAATACTGTGTTCAACGCCGTCCGACCAAACATCATAATCGAAACACAAAATACACTTCTCCACCAACGTGAAACTCTCTGCAAAGCGGGTTCCTCTCTCGGAGATCTGAAGCAAATCGTCTATGGCATTCAGGCCAAAATCCAAAAACGAGAATGTTAATACACTCAGCGCAACAATTGCCATAAATATCAAGCCATTTTGATGGTGGATGCGAAACGGCCCGCGAATGAGAAAACAAGCCTTGATTGCAATGAAAAGCAAGATTGCGGTTCTTTCTAAAGTGGAAACTAGAAGGATGAACAACACAATTTGTGTGCCAACGAAACCGTATTGTTTCCTAGCTGGTTTCGGAATGAATTCGGCAATAGTCAAAAGCGAGAGAACGATTAGTGATGCGCGAACGGTCGATCCAAATCCCAAGTCTTGGGCAATAATGTCTCCCATGAAGAAGGATTTTTGAACAGTGAACTGGTTGAAGTCAGTAAGGATGTCTAGGATTCCGACAGCTGCAACGATTAGCCCGAGAGCGAATAAATCGTTTATGCGCATTGCGAAAGATGATGGTACAACCGTGACAAATGCCAACGGCAGCAATGTTGCTAGCATGATCTCAGTTGCACTAGGAGAGTATATGCCAAGTGCAAGCAAAACGATCCAGATTGAAGCTATGATTGCCAGGGCGGACAAAGCATAGTGGTTAAAACTAAGGCTTGGAGATATTACAAGGTATGCCAGCAGGAAAAGGCCCAAAGCTGCGACGTGCGCATTGCTTTCGAAAAGGCTCGAAAAGCCATAAGCATAGATTGCAACTAGAAAAGTTGTGAGAAATCCCATTTCTTACTCTTTTTGGATGCTAGTTTCTCGACATGCTGCCAAGACGTAGACATTGGGTTTGTTCTTTGTTCGCTTCTTAGAAACTCAATCATATCATTCGTTGTTGATTGGTGGTTCCAAAAGTATACACCGCCATCTTCTGCACTGAAATTCGTCTCGGGTGTACAGATTACCGGAACACCAAGCATCCATGCTTCCAACAACACCATTGGTTTTCCTTCTGAAATGGACAAAAGGACTATTGCTGCAGCGCTATATATCAATTTCCACTTTTCCTTACCATCTGCACCCGTATCGTCGATCACAATTCTGTTACTTAGATCGGATAACTGAATACGTTTTTTGACAGCGGCCAAGTAACCTAGATGGTTGTTTTTGCCTACGATACGTAATGAATAGTCAGTACCTTCAAAGTTTTGTTCGAACCACTCGATTGTTTCAATGATTGCTTTCTTCTCTACAATACGGCCGAATACTAGAAACTCCGTTTTCTTTTTCGGAAGCTCTTCATTCTTTAGCGCTTGAAGTGACTTGCGAAGAATATTTGTGGGTGGTTGATTTTCAACAATATAAATTGGGCAAAGTGATGTAAACCAAGATGGGAGTTTTTCTTGCTCTCCTTTTGAATTGCAAACGTATCCTTGAGATCGGCGAGCCAATTGTGCGTCGACAAATTTGACCCAAAGTGATTTGCGCAAAGATTTTGAAAGCAACGTCTCGTCGAAACTGCCATGTCCAGCGAGGAAGAAATTGAGATTGCAAGCCAAGTTGCACAAAAAGAAAGCTAAGCCGTAACTTTGAAACGCACAATTCAGCAAATATACGTTGCTTCTTGATTGCTTCGAAAGCAAAAATCTGGCAAATGCTATCAACCCCATGCGGTGGAAAGTAAGTCCATCTGATTGTTGGATTTCTGCGGTTCCCCAAATGTGATTTTCAACCAAAGCTACACACACGTTGTAGCCTTGATCTTGTAGGCTCTTTGCAGATTCGAATGTTGTTATGGCTGTGCCGCCGTCATTGTGGAACGGGTGAGACTTTCCATTTACTACAACAATGTTCATCTAGAAAGCGCTTTGCAGAATTGTTGATGAGTGTCTTCGAGCACAGTAGTTTCCAATTCGATTATCTTAAATTCGCGGGTGTAGGCCTTATAACTAAGATATTGTTGTTCAATTTCGAGCGTTGGCAATTCTGGTTTGCGGCGGTGTATTTCGTTGGGCGGCGCCGTCATCAAGAAACAATAGTCGGGTGCTGGCGTGCAATTCACCAATGCCCACCTGAATATCCTAGGTATTTCGCGGTATTGCTCTCTGGCAACAATATCGAAAAATGAGCGGTCGCTAATTATTAGTTCGTCGCGTCGCAATCTGAACATCAACAGGCCCCGTAGCAACACAGCGTCAAAGCTGTAATATAGGCAGTGTAGAAGGCCGAAAGACCGTTTGTTTTGACTGCCATATTTAGGTTTATCGGGACTCTTGCCCACTATGGCACCTGCCCGCGGGAGCGCAGGAATTCGGCCGTGATAGTACGAGATCTGGTCTCTCACTATCGAATGTTCTAATAGCGTTTCTGCAAATGTGGTTTTGCCTGCGCCATCCGGGCCAAGAAAATATACAAGTAGTCCCTTTTTGGAAAGTGAACTGCGTACTAATCTTGTAGCCCAACCCAAAAGCCCACCAGCAGATTTAGCGGCTTTGAAGGCAATCAAGAACCTAATCAATTCAGCGGCACCTATCATTTTTTCGATGTTGAATTGGCATCTGTCAATAATATTAGACACTTGCGGCACCGCGTCTGCGGACTTCTGGTATTTCGCTTTTATCATACCAGTTTGGGATATCGATTTGACAATGGCTACAGCAAGCGAAAACTCGTCAGTGAACATTAGTATCTTTTCACGTGTGACGAGTTGGCTTTCCAGTAATTCTAGCGAAGAAAAATATGGCTGCCCTTTGAAATGCAATTCTGTCCAAATGTCGAGCAATAGTTCAACGCCACTCGCAGTGTCATACAACGAGAACTGCCAAAACTTGTAGCGGCGTACTTTTTTGAGCACAAGATATCCTTGCTGCAAAATAGCTGCTGTTAATTCGATCTCGTCGAGATCAAATGCAAAGCAGTCTAGGTCACGGAACGAGCCATGATCTATGCCCTCCCAATCACGCAGCAGCGCGATACGGAGTTCTGAGAGTTTTCTCAGAAGTCTTTTTGCTGATTCAGCTCTTTCATGGTCTTGATGCATAGTTCGGCTACCAAAGTTTTCGAGTAGTTTGATTGAGGATAGGTAATTAGATTTTCTGCAAGTCTGTATCCGCTATCAACAAGCGTATGCGAGATGAAATCGGGTACAATCACTTTGCAGCCGGCAGAGAGAGCTTCCAGGACGACAAAAGGAATGGCTACGGTGCTGCTTAGGTCGACATAAGGTAGAAGTAACACGTCAATATTGTTGTAGTAAGGCGCAGCTGCCCCAGATTTCGCAGTGAATTGCATTGAGATTTGGCTAGTGGCGAGTCGCTGCGCAAGCTTAGCTTCCGACTTTGACCAAATAAGAAGATTTGCGCAAACAGTATATTCTTCTTCCTGGCAGATTTGATTGGCGATCTCGATAAATCTGTGAAAACCCTTCGCGACATCAACTCTACCAACGTATCCGAAATTGAATTTTCTCGGCGCGTTGCTGAGAGATTTTATTTCATTGAATTGGTCAAGTAAGAAGATTTCGCCAAACCCATATCGCGCAATTTGCTGCTTGGACAAGAACAATACCTTGGTTCCAAAAATATTGATAGCAACCTTTAGAAACATCCAATCAATTATGAACCGAAAAGTGGAGGTATAGACCGATGTTCGGACTATACTTATTTTCAGTTTCGATGAGAACAATCGAATTTTGAATATCCAGCCTAAAAGGGTCACAAGTGGCATGCCGACAAAGGCAATGGCCGACATTTCTTTTTTTTCTTGTTGCCAATGACTCAATATCAAGGTCTTCAACGTAGTGTATCATGTATCCGTAACGAGAGCAGAGGAAGTCTGATACCAGCTCAGTACCTCCTCTCCCGCTCACATCGATAGCCGATTTTGGACCAACGACAATCTTCATTGTTTGGTTCTTTTAAATATGAGCATTAAGTTTGAAACTTTCGTCCTTTTGGCAACTTTTGTGCTATCCAAATTGTTTTTCGTTAAAGAGCATTTAGCTGATTGTGCACAAACAGTGTGCTTTCGAATGAAGACTTAATGTCGGCAAATGATACTGGGGGCTCAGATCCTTGTTGAACCGACCAAATGAAGGCTTCCAACATCTCTGATTGCCCTTTGTTTTGACGAAATAAGGTCTTCTTCAAACTTTTGTTGCCCGAGACAATTTTTAGCTGACGAAAATCGGTCATTGAAGCGACAAGATCTTCCCCGAAAATCTCCAGTTGTTCTTTTGGCCATCCCCTGTTGCCTGCGGAAGTGTACAATATTTGTCCAATGCTACCGTCTTCGAAGCGAATGTTCATCGCGACCATATCACGTTTCGTTGGGACAGCTTCAACTGAAATTTCTTTCGGGAATGCACCGACGAGATAGTTAGCCAGATCGAAAAAATGACTGCACTCGCCTAGAACACGACCGCCTTCTTCTTGTGAGTGGATCCAATGTTGTTTGTCGACGTTTCCGGCATTGATTCTGTAAGTCAGTGCGACTGGTCCAGGAGACCGCTCCCTAGACTCGCGCATCATTTTGGCAAACGGTGAAAATCGCCGGTTATGGCCAATCATCAATTTGTGACCGTTTTCTTTTATGGCTTCTTCGACAAGTTTAAATTGCTGTGCGTCAACAGAAGCAGGCTTTTCGCACAGTACATACTTTGCGTTTTGAAGTGCCGACACGATGAACTGCGCATGTGACGAATGCGGCGTTGCAACGATTACGGCGTCGGTCTCTTTGGCATCTTGTATGTCCTTGGGTTCGGTCGTAGCAAATTCAAAGCCAAATTTCTCCGAAGCATGCTTTGCTGATATCCCGCTTGTTGTTGCTACGCCCTGCAAACGTACATTTTTCGATTTCTTGAGGTGAGGCAAAATGAACTTGGACGCATATTGACCTGCGCCAATTACCCCGATTGACACTTGTGAACCAGATTTTTCAAAGTTCCGTTGTGTAACGATCTTGGTTTCGGGCTTACCGGAACTTGCTGAATATTTCAAAAGGATACCAATGTAGTTGCTATCTGATTCCAAAGTTTCGTAAGCTTTGATGGCATCTTCGAACTCGAAAGTATGTGTAATTAGCGGACTCATGTCTATTCTCTCACGGGCCAAGAGATCAAGGAATGCGCCCATGTTTCGCTGTTCAGTCCATCGAACATACGCATAGGGATAGTCCACGCCCTTCATCTCATAAAGTGGGTCATATCGACCTGGTCCATATGAGGTAGACATCTTTAAGGAGAGTTCTTTTTCGTAAAAATCAGTGCGGGGCAAATCCATTCCCACCATGCCGACAATCACAACGGTACCCTTTTTTCGAGCAACGCTGGCTGCGAGGGCAACAACTTCGTTGGACGCGGTAGATGCCGTAACCAAGCAGACATCAGCACCCATTGATGCTGTTGAATTGTCAACAAGAGTACGGAGTTCGCTTGTACATCCCTCATAGGCACCCATGGATTGGGCCAACTCTACTTTTCCCGCATCGATGTCGTAGCCGATAACACGGCAACCGGAAGCAACGAGAATTTGCACCGAGATTAGACCAAGAAGTCCTAATCCGATGACGACAACCGTTTCCCCAATGTTTGGCTGCGCTTGCCGAATACCTTGGAGCGCGATTGCGCCGACAGTGCAGAAACTGGCTTGTGATTTTTCGACTCCTGAGGGGATATTGGCGCATAGGTTTACGGGTACAGAGTTGAATTCTGCGTGATTGGCAAACCCTGCGCCGGCCGCTGCAACGGCATCGCCAATAGAGAAACCTGTAACACCCTCTCCAATGTCTGTAACGGTGCCTGCGACACTGTATCCAAGCGGAGATGGATCATCCAATTTAGCACGTACTGTGTCGATGGTGTCGACGATGCCGTCGCGAGCAGCTTTGTCCAACACTTGCTTAACTAAATCTGGACGCTTCAGTGCCTTTTTGTGGAGGCCGGATTTCGCCAAAGTAACCATCTGCTTTTCGGTGCCAGCACTAATGAGAGAAAAATCAGTCGCGATAAGCAGTTGGCCCGGCTTTGCTTTGACGTCTGGAACACTGTCGAGACGCAGTCGGCCGCCATTATAGTTTTGAACTATTTGTTTCATTCGGAATGCTCCGTACACGTGTCCAAGGAAGTAGAAATCAACTTTGAAGACCATGCTCCTGCCGGGTCAACAAGAAATTGATCTGACGAGAGTTGTGGAAGTGGATGTTCGAGGAACTGAGTGTGGGGAACTAACAGCATTATGATTTGTGCTTCCGCCATTGCCGTATCTATATCCACCAAGGAGACTTTCTCATTGGCAGCCAATTGAGTGTCGAGCTTAGTGATGTTTGGATCTACGGCGAGTATTTTTTTTGACGTTCTTTTTCCCTAATAGGCCGACTATGTCATATGAAGGACTTTCACGTGTATCGGCAGTATCTGGCTTGTAAGTTAGTCCCAAGACAGCGATTGTTCGACCCTCCAACGGACCAATTTGTGTTGTCATTTCTTCAATGATGTTTGCAGGCCTATTGTCGTTTATGTGTCTGCTTGTAGCGATAATCGACGGCGCACGGGTATAGTCTTCGATTAGAAACCAGGGATCGACTGCTATGCAGTGACCGCCAACACCCACGCCCGGGTTCAAAATGTTCACTCTTGGGTGATTGTTTGCCAAATCGATACACGTTGGACCGAACTCTCCAAGGCTTTCACATATCTGGGCAACTTCGTTTGCAAATGCGATATTCACATCCCTATAAGCGTTTTCGATAAGTTTGGTGAGTTCGGCGCGCATGGGAGTGGAAACATGCAACTCTGCTGAAACGAAGCTGGAATAAAAGTCGCGCGCTGCTTGCCGGCCTGTCGATGTATTGGAGCCAATTATCCTTTGATTGTTTACCAACTCTTTGAAAGTATTGCCAGGGATGATCCGTTCTGGACAATACGCAAAATGAATATCAGACTGTTCGGTTTCGTCGATGCGCAGGTCAGGGCGCAACAAGGCAGTCTTGCGCTGAAGCAACGCAGTCGTGCCTGGTGGCGACGTCGATTCAATAATTATCGTGTTTCCTGCATTCAGATGTGGCGATACATCTGAGAGTGCTTGAAATAGATAACTGAGATCCGCTGAGCGATCATCGTTCACGGGAGTTGGTACGGTCAACACGAAAACATCTCCTGGTTTTGGCGTTGTACCAATTTGGAAGTTTGGCAGTGCACTTGCTTCTTCCAGCATTTGTTGGAGCTTTGGCTCGGAAGCTTCAACGTCAATGTTTGTAATTTTGGCGATTGTTGTATCGGAGGTATCCACCCCATGGACTTCAAGTCCTGACTTCGCCGCAAGGATCGCCAGCGGCAGTCCTATGTACCCTAGCCCAATAATCGTAGTTTTCACGCTTTCTCCTTGAACCATTCAGCAATTTGTTTGGCAGCAGTACCGTCACCAAATGCTGTATTTGTTTCGCTCGAGACCTGGGTTTCCTTATCTTCGTCCAGCATCTGGTTTATGGTTTGGACGATATCTGAGGCCACCGTGCCTGCGAGCACAGCATTCCCACCAAGTAAAACCTCAGGACGTTCTGTTATTTGCCGCGTTATCGCGACTGGCTTACCTAAATGGGCAGCCTCTTCCTGTATTCCACCAGAATCTGTTAAGATTACGTCGCTCATTTCGAGAGCTTCAACAAACAAATCATACTCAAATGGTACACACAGATGAACGGATGCGTTGTTTCCAAGTTTTTTGTGCACGACGTCCGACACGACTTTGTTTGGATGGACAGGGAATAAGAACTCCACATCGCCTCGTGTCGTTAGGCTGGTAATCGCATCACATATACCTTCCAGCCCCGCACCTTGATTTTCACGTCGATGCGCAGTCACCAGCACCAGTTTCTTTCCTTTTGTGAATGGAATTTTGCTAGCTAACACAGATTTTGTATCCGTCGACTTGTTTTTGTTTCTTACGAATTCCAGTGCGTCGATTATTGTGTTGCCAGTGACTTGAATAGATTTCTCGGAAATGCCCTCTTGCAACAAATTCTGTTCGCTAATCTGTGTAGGACAGAAGTGTATCTGCGTGGCGACCGAAACAACCCTGCGATTGAATTCTTCTGGCCATGGTTCCCTAATACACTTGGAACGCAATCCTGCTTCAATGTGGGCGACGGGAATGCCGTGAAAAAAGGCTGACATACTTGCTGCCGTCGTTGTCAGGGTGTCGCCGTGAACTATAACATAGTCAGGTTTGAGCTCTTCGATACAGTCGCCGAGTTTGAGACAAAGTTCGGAATACAGTTTCGTCAAAGACCCGCGTGCTGGATGTCCCAAACTAAGCTCTTTGTCAGGTGTTATTCCAAAAATTGCTAGTGCCGGTTCAACCATGTCCTCATGTTGACCGCTGGTGCAAACTGTAATTGATATGTCATCAATTTGTGCTAGTGCAAGGATGACTGGTGCGAGTTTGATTGCCTCTGGTCGAGTTCCAACAACAATGAGGACGCTTTTTCTTCTATTCATTTTGTTTCCTGACATTACGGCCCTATTTCCAACATATCGTAGTGACAACCGTTGGCTCACTAAATTTTATCTTTATACATTTCGATGGAATCATATGGCCAAATGACGCACACCAATAAGAGCTTTCAATATCTATCAGTCCACCTCGAGTAGATAGTTCGAAGTCTCGTGTTGCGATATGTGTTTTGTTTGAGGACGTTATCTCCAATCTTGGCGACAAATGAAAAAGTGCTATTGCTTGTTCGAACCGGTCATCAAATGTGTCTGTCAATATCAAGCGGTTCTCCTTAAAATCCCACGTTCTATTACATTTTGTTCCAAATCCAGTGTGTGAACCACCAATTTTCGGAAGATTATTCTCTCCCAAAGATATGTTGGTGTCGATCGGCTTTGCGCGGGCTCCAACTCGAAAACTAGACCACACATCGCTAGAGTTTTTTCCTTCCAACAAGATTGTTGAATGTGATACTGACCCTCTTTGTGCTAAGCGGAGTGGCCCGGAAGCGTAGGTTGATACCCCTCGGTTGACGATACACCGTTTATTGCCCACCGACATTTCAAATGATAGGATGTCAGCATGACCGTGTCCCGGTTGATAGCTGGGCCCAATTTTGCCAACGTCAATCAAGAATTTCGAATTTCCTGAAGACACCCGATAATACCCACTTTCGCTCAGCGAAATGCAATTGGAGGTTGCTGGAACCTCGGACCGAAGTGTCAAGCGGGTTGCATATTCTTGCACTTCTGACAATGTTGCAGCAACACCTAGTGTTGAGTCATTGAAATACGAAATATTGCCATCCGGATGGCACATCGTGGCCAGCCAATAGTACATTTTTTTTCGCGGTTTCTTTCAGGTCTTCTATATCCTCGTTGGGCAATTGCGACTGCAATAGGTTTACGACATCTAATATGTCTTCGAGCACCAGGGAGTGGTACATTGGACTGAGCTCGAAGTGCCCTCCGTCGGCAAGTATTTGCACTTTCAATTGTTTTCGCAAGAGTGCAATTCCTGTTTTGTACCACCGGTTACTTTCATTCCCACTATACAAAGTTGATGCAAACAACAGTGCCTTGGCATTGGCTATAAGATGATTTCCCATTACGTGCCATTCGATGCGCGCTTCTAAAAATCGCGCCTGTTCGGCAATGGAATTCAGGATTTTCGCGGGCGCCGTGCCGGTAATCAACACCCACTTCGACCAATTGCAAATTCGCATTGAGATTGGGTATGGCTCCCATCCGACTGCCTGAAAATCTGAATTCGCCTCGATCCAATTCATCATCAGTTTTTCAGCTGCAGTTGCTCCTTCTGTTGAGCTGTACTCCAAAACCCCATCGAAATAGTGCAAATTGTATTGCCAAAGACGCTCCTCAACGTCAATCTTCCACGATTCTGGAATATGATGGCTTCTACCCGCGAAAGTAAATTTCGGAGGCATTCCTTCAATCGTTTTTCTAGCGATCGGCTCTTTAAATCCAGGAAGCGGTGTACGGATTTGATGTGTTACATCCCGCTTTGAGGGGGCAGACATCCGGACCGGCAACAATCTGTGAACGACTTGTTCTGGTCGCAGATGAACCACTGTCAGCATGTAGCGTTTTAGCAGTCTGGCGTATTGTGCCAATTTTGAAATCATCGATCGGTTCTTCGAATGATGAAGTGGGACGCTTCGCCGGAATAGGATTTGTTGAACACCATTTGTTCAAAGAGCGCCCGGCCGCCAAAAATTGAAAAATCAGCAAAAGAAGAATTGCTGGTACCCGCCACAACGATCTCGAAGCCAACCTCTTTGATTTTGGCGGTCAACTCCTCAAACGAAAGCAAAGAAATATGCGTTGGGTCCGCGTACCCTCGCCATTCTTTGCCGAATTTTCTTGCTGCATTTGATCCCAAGTTTGGCGTGGCAATAAATGCTACGCCACCTTTTCGCAAAAGATCCCAAATAGACTGCAAATGTTCGATCGGCGACACAAGATGTTCGATAATGTGCATTGAGATTACATAATCAAACTGTCCATTGCTAATCTGTTCGTTGTTCATGTCGGTATGCGACCACCCGTCTGCTGATGCGTTTGCAATTGAAAAAGTGTCGATAGGGCGTGAACCGGCAACTACTCGTTCCAAGAATCTTGAAATACTAGGATCGTGCTCTAGAAAACCCGCAAAATCGATGTCGTTTTTCTCGGAGAAACTAAAAAAAAATCGACCGTTTCCCGGCCCGAATTCAAAGTAACGAAAGTTGTCGCGTTTGTCGGCAGGTTTCAGTGCTTTTCTAAGTTGTTTAGCGATATATTTATCTCGCAGACGATACAAATGTGTACGTATGGCTGAGTTGTTCTTGTAGTTGGCCAAGTAGTTAGGTGCTTTTGTACGTTGTGCTGACATTACAATGTAGCGCTTCCGCCTAGAAACAAAAATGTTATAAGTTCCGTGGTTTAGTATATGAAGCCGTTTGGCGAATCAAGGTGCTAGATAGAATGTTCTCGTTTGTTACTTGCAACCTTCGTTTGGCTGATTGGTGCCATAAATTTGCTTTGGCTCAAATGGAATTTGGGGAAAACCTCAATGAGGATGAAACTTTGCTGGTAGACAGACACAGCAGACGTTACGAAATTTTGTAAGACATCGGTTCGCTTGGCGAAAACTCGGTGATACTTGATTTGAAAACGGAGCTTTTGAGCGGATCCAATGAAAATATGTGTTGTAGGGCTCGGTTATGTGGGGTTGTCCATTGCGGTATTGCTTTCTCGCTTGTATGAGGTCGTCGCACTAGATATTGACCAAGAGCGTGTTGCGATGGTCAACAGTGGAAAGAGTCCATTGATGGATCCAGATATCTCAAGTCACTTGTCGGAAAATGAACTAAACCTCTTTGCTACAACTTGTCAAAACCATGCCTTCGGATCCGCCGATTTCATCATAATTGCGGCGCCAACAAATTTCGAACCAACCACGGGAAGCTTTGATACCGTTGTTGTTGGTGACCTTGTGCGACGAGCGTTAGAACAAAACAAAAAGGCAACTGTCGTCATTAAATCCACTGTACCTATTGGGTTTGTTGAGAGGCTACGCATAGAAATTGGTACGGACCGTCTACTGTTTTCGCCTGAGTTTCTGCGTGAAGGAAGTGCTCTGCGAGATAACTTGTATCCAACTAGAATTATTGTTGGCGGCAACAAGAAAAAGGCGAAGAAATTTGCTGAGCTTCTTCTTAATGCTGCAGTACCCGAAGATGTTCCAGTTATGCTGCTAGATAATACAGAAGCAGAGGCAGTTAAGCTGTTTTCAAACGCCTTTTTGGCAATGCGGGTGTCATTTTTCAACGAGCTTGACAGTTTCGCAATGTCGAAAAGTCTGGATGCTTCTCAGATAATTAAGGGTGTTTGTCTCGACCCAAGAATCGGGGACTATTACAACAATCCCTCATTTGGGTATGGAGGTTATTGTTTGCCGAAAGACACTAGGCAGCTATTGTCCAATTTTGCAGATGTTCCTGAATCTTTGATGTCGGCAATTGTCGCGGCAAACGAAACTCGGAAAGACTTCATTTTCGACGCAATAACTAACGAGTTCCCTCAATCAATCGGTGTGTACCGGTTGAGCATGAAAGCAGGATCCGACAATTACAGAGATGCGGCTATTCTAGGATTGATCGACCGCCTTAAGTGCACATCACGCGAGATAACTATTTACGAACCTAGTGTAGAAGAAGAAGTTGTCTGGGGTTGTAGAGTTGAGAAAAATCTGGAGTCATTCTTATCAAGCTCAGAGTACATCATAGCGAATCGCTGGGACCCTCAGTTAGACTCTGTTTCAGAAAAAGTATTTACTCGAGACATCTTCTATTCTGATCAGTAGAGCAACTTGTAAAAACTGATCGCGCCTTTTCAAAAAGCATCTTAAGAGTCTTATAGATTCTTTAGTCTCGCTGAAATGTAGTTCGGTAGCTTATGTTGTTGTTGCCATCCCAGAGCTTCAATATTGGAGGTATCAAGACGTGAAATCGTTCTATTTCCTAGCTTCTCTGGCGACAGGTGATATTTCAACCCCATCATATTTGCCACATCTAGCACCGAGTAACTTTCAAGAGCACCGATGAAGTAGTCATCCCTTTTTCCTTGAAAAAGAACTCGTATGATCCCATCAACAACATCTCTAACATCCGTAAAATTTCGCTGTTGGGTGCCAGGAGCAGTAACAGACACTTCCTCTCCGGCAATTTTTGCTTGTATAAACTTCTCGATTAAAGTCGCCTTTGGTCCCATTCCAACTTCATTGGGCCCATATACATTGTAGAAATACAAAATCGAAAAATCTAAATTGAAGTATTTGCTTAAAGATTTGATCGTTTGTACGTTTGCATTTTTGCTAATGGTATATGGAGAGTTTGTTAGATTATGCTCATTCATATTGGTTATGGCGCTGCTTGACGAATAGACTAGCCGAGTGTCGTTTTGAACGCAGTATTCGATTACACATTTCGTTCCGAAATAGTTGCTTTCTGCCATTTGTCCGTAGTCTATAAAGCTGCGTTCAACCCGAGCATACTCTCCTAAGTGCACAATGATTGAAGGCTCAAAGTCAACGAGACGAAATATCTCCTTTGTGTGTCCACGAATATAGTGTGCTCCTTCAACGTGATTGCGTGAGCTCCCGTTGCTGTAGTCATCTAAACAATAAATGTCGTAGTCAATTGGGTGTTTAACCAAAGTCTTGATGAGATTTGAGCCGATGTGGCCTGCACCGCCTGTGATAAGTATACTATTGTTCATTTACACGCCTGAGGTTAGTATTTGACATGGACGATTGATAATCCCCGTTTTGGGACCCTAAAAAGCTACTAGTGCTGAATTCTCGCTAGGGCACTTGTTGCCACTTGAATACATATATTTGTTGGATTTCTAGCTGTAGAGTTTTATTGCTGCAACAAAAATGACGCAGATTGCCACTGAAACAGCAATCGATTCTACAAACCCAAATCCAACGAGAGGAGATATTTGCATTGTTACCAGCAAAAGCACAGCGTATGCAATTTCAAAGTTAAATTGAACTTCCTTCGCAATATGGCCTTTTACGAGGACCCTGCTGCGAGCCCAAGTCAAGAATGTAAAGGAACATCCAATAGCAATGAATAGGTATTTGTGAGCTTCAGGAACAATCAGGTAGCCTAAAACTAGCACTATCATCGGCGCGGCGATCGTGATTTTTTCGAAAACTGCAATAAAGGGTTTTATTGCTTTGGATAGCATATGATCCTGCCAAATGCCTCTGAAGACTGCTGCCTGAAGCATGTTTCCGATAGAAAAAAACTGTCTGAAAAATGTATAGTGACCCAGCGTTGACATTCCGAAGGATTGTGAAATTGATAGCGGTATTGCGGAGATCATCAACAAGTTGCCAAATATGTCGAATGCTTCGGTGGTGTGGTCTCCTTCAGAACTGCGCTGTGTCGCATGATGACGCCTGACTACGTCATTTTTATGCAGAAGATGATAGGCTAGGGAAACTATTGCAACATTTTTGACAATCAGCGAGCAAATAATGGCCAATTCTGGGCGCTCAAGGAAATAAATAGCAGCGGCAAAGCTCAGCAATTCTAAGAATTCCGAAACAATACTTCTTTGACGATAGGCAAAAAAACAACTCAGCGTGGAACAAATAGCCGGATAATACTAGGTTGGCGTTCATAAGCAAGAATAGCAAGATTAAGAATGCGCTATAAAGAAGATTTACCTCCAAAGCAATGTTAGCAACAAACGCAACAAGTAAGACATTTATGGCGAGCAACAGCACTTGACTTCGTTTAAGCGACATGCGGCCTTTTGCAATTCTAAGCTCAAATATTGAGGCTAGGGCGACGGCCAAAGAGTTGAGCGCGATAATGCTAGAAACAAGACCGAGACTGCTATCCCCGAAAATAAAATATACCGAATTGGTAATTATGATCCGAGTAAGAAAAGTCACGACAAAATTCGCGATGTTGATAGAGGTGTTCCTAAAGATCAAACTAAGTAGTCCCTCACCACCGCGGATCTAGTTTCCCGATTTTTGGAAATCTCGTCCGCCTTGGACAAAATGAATTCATTCAAAGACGATGGATCCAACAAATCGACATCCACAACACACCCGACGAAATTGTAGTGGAGAACGCCTTTAGGCAACTCTAATTCAGAGCCGTGTTTTTCGACAATTCTTTTGGCACCGATTTCTTTTGAGAGTACCACAAACACGCCGTTTGAGAGGGCTTCAAACACCACGGCTCCCATGGCCTCTCTTTCTGAAAGTAAGCAAAGGAAATGCGAGTTGCGGATATATTCAAGAGCGGTAGAGTGATCTTCCTTCTTAAATTGCTCGTTGTAGTACTCGTCGCCAATCGAAGCGCCGATCAGTTTATACTTCAGTTTGGTAGACATGAGGTCTCGTGCGTTTCTTTCTAGATCAACGATATATCTTATTCTTTTCCTTTGAGAAAATTCGCCTGCGTAAATTCCTTGAAGCACTGTCGAATCAATTTTTGTGCGACTTTGCTCTCGAGGCGGACCCAAGGAACCAGTTTTGATTTGATGTCAACGTACTCAGAAATATAGTCTTCAGCACCGTCAAAGCCGTGCCAATATTCATCAAATAAGCCAAGTATGTAGGACCTAAACTTGTTTATGACCAAGTTTTTTACTCTGGTCGCCGACGGACTGGTGTTGCTATTGTAATAAACAAGCCGAGTTTTAGTGAACTTCGCGGCAACAATGTATGGGAGTGCAAACAAGTAGTCTTCGGTGACGATTTCGGCTGGTCTTTTTTTTAAAACAATATTTGCCAATGGGACTGTATTGGTGATTGCAAAATCGAAGAACTGTATTGTTGCTTTCGGCAGCGCTAAATCGACAAAGTCATAAGGGGTTTGTGTTGGACAATCTCGGTTGTTTTGATGAAAGTTATAATAGTGAATTTCGTAATTTTCTGAGAGGAGCTTCAGGTTTCTTTCGCCTGCGGGGTGATACGTTGGGCAGATATAGAGTTTGAGATCTGATGTTGACATTGTATTTGTTCGACAACCGATGAAAAGTGTCGCTGGCGCATTTTATGAATGCGAGCGAAAGTGAAAACGACAAAAAGTTGTGTTCGAAGGATGTTATGACTGTTTGTAGTTACTATGGTCAGTTTTCAGTTCATTGTCTAGCGGGTCAGTGCATTTCCGATTTGATTTTTTCCTATATTGTCGCATTTGTGTGAAGAATCAAAAATTGGTTCAAAGTGAGCATGTGTATTGGTTTTCTTGCTGAAAGCTTGCATACTTGGTCCGTTGGCAGGCGTTTTTTCTTCTCACGTTGCCGCCAAATGCCAGTTGGATTTATATGCAACAGTGACCAATAACCGATTCGTTGTGCCAGAATGTTGACGTGGTTAAGATATTGGTAACCTTGTTTTCCTTTACGACTCGGCGCAATT